>OLSQ01000210.1_pt1 | contig 59815 bp, 60 predicted proteins | sample 1672561 | NCBI WGS metagenome assembly OLSQ01 (sample SAMEA3136699, study PRJEB25190) | human gut metagenome | biome: human gut; feature: human-associated habitat; material: faeces | place: Austria | collected 2013
TCAGAACGTCGTGAGACAGTTCGGTCCCTATCTGTCGTGGGCGCAGGATATTTGAGGAGAGCTGTCCTTAGTACGAGAGGACCGGGATGGACGCACCGCTGGTGCACCAGTTGTCATGCCAATGGCACGGCTGGGCAGCTAAGTGCGGACGGGATAAACGCTGAAAGCATCTAAGCGTGAAGCCCCCTCCAAGATAAGATATCCCACAGCTTAAGCTGGTAAGACCCCTCATGGACTATGAGGTTGATAGGCTGCAGGTGTAAGAGTAGTGATACTTTCAGCTGGGCAGTACTAATAGGTCGAGGGCTTGACCATAGCTTTGGTTCAGACTATTACAATTCCCAATCCTTTACTTTCTCATTCTTTGTTCAGTTTTGAGGGTGTGAATCCTGAAAGATCGCTTTTAGCGGTCTTTTTTTGTTGTCTTAATATTTTTATTTATGCTTTGCAAAAATTAAAAATTGTTTAGTCATTATAAATAAGCAGTCTTTTACCGATAAATAGATTAGTTTTTATTGTTTTTTTTATTCTGTTGTGTTAGAATAGGTTTTAGATTTTGTGTAATTTTTAACTTTAAAGTTAGAAGATACTTCTCCGCGCTCACGTATGGGATTTGTCTTGGTTTTTCGAGACTGAGAAGCTTTGTAAAAGCTTTTATATGCTCAGCTTGTGATAATGGAAACGTGCATTTAACGACTGCCGAAGAAGGAGCATAAAAAATGAAAAAAGTATTTGTTATAGTAATATCCGTTTTACTCTTCTTTTCGGTCGCAGTAGTTGCGATGAATTATCTCTACCCTTATTATGTGCATTTGAGCAGCGTGAAATATGCCAACGAAGTAAAGGAAAGCAAAATCGACAAGGACAATTATATTTTATGCTCAAAAATTACTGAGGACAAGACAGTTAATTCAATGTATATATCTTTTTATGTTCTCGATAAAGCTTCTCAGACAATTCGTTTTGAATGTCCCGACGGTTGGCGTTTACAGGATTTCAAGTATCTTGGATTTGAAAAGGATACGGATAATATTCTTGCAATATCGGGCGATATCGGAACATACAGATATGTTTACGACGGGCAAACATGGAAAGAACAAACCGATTATGATAAGGAATATGTTCCTGATACTAAGCTTTATTTGATAAATAATCTTAATGATGAATAAAACCGGTTGAGCATGGGATCTTTCTACGGGGTATCTGACGGTGACAAAAAAGCAACAAAACTAAGTGAATAAATTCAAGGCGATATATAATCGCACCAACTATAATAATTTAATAAACAGAAAACATCCAAATACAACGGGGGTATGAAATTGGCAGGTAAAATCAACATGAAGAGTTTTTGGTATCAGTTGCGGCCGATGCTCGGATACAATGCCGCGAATATTCTTTTCGGCGGATCTACCTACATAATCAGCCTCTTCTTTATGTCATATTTGACAGAGGTTGAGGGTCTTAACACCAAGCAGGCGGGCTGGGTATTTGCTTTTGCTCACATTTGGGACGCAATAACCGATCCGGCGATGGGGCTTATTACCGATCGAACAAAATCTAAGTTCGGCAAGCATCGCCGCTATCTTATTTGGGGCATTGCACCTATTTTTATTTCATACTTCCTTTTGTGGAACTCGTTCGGTCTTTCACAAATCGTCAGCACGAATGTCATCACTGTTTATTACACCTGTGCGTATATGCTCTTTAACACTGCATACACTCTCGTTTGTGTGCCTTATACAGCGATGCTTCCCGAAATCGCACCGGAATACTCGCTGAGAACGCAGTACAAATCCGTCGAGTATATCTTTAATTCGGTAGGAATGGTATCTTCATTTGTGCTCGTTTCCGCCGTCCTCGGATTTACAGATGTTAAAACTCTTGAAGCGACGCCGGAAATCAGAAGTAAGTTCCTCTTCATGGGTCTTGTGCTTTCACTGTTCTTCTCTCTTCCGCTTCTTATCACGTTTTTCTCGTCCAAAGAGAAGGATTCAAGAGACATTGTTGTTCCGCCCGTTAATTTCCCAAATATGATCAATGAATACAAGCTTGTTTTCAAGAACAAGTCATTCAGACAGTATTTTGCGCTCAGCACGTTTTATTCGATTTCAAAGGGCTTCTACAATAACTCTAACCAGTATTTTATAAAGCATGCCGCAAAGCGCTGGAACAAGTATAACATTCTCAATACCGTTGCAGGTGTTGCCGAGGCTTCGGGATTCCCGATAAACTATGCGCTGACAATGAAATACGGCAAACAGCTCTGCGGCAAGCTGCTCGGACCGATTATGATAGTCGGCCTTGCCATTTCGCTTTTTGTCAATGAGAGCACGCCGACATGGGTTCTTTATCTCGCATCCGTTCTTTATTGCTTCGGATTCTCGGGCGTGGGCTTTGTCGGAACAAACACTCAGCCCGACGTTACCGACGTTGACGAGCTTATCACAGGTCGCCGCCGTGAGGGTGTAATTTCCACGTTTTCATCGCTTATCAAAAAGACTATCAACGGCTTGATGGCGGCGCTTACAGGTTATATTCTCGCCGCATTCGGCTTCCATACCGGCGAGGGTGCGGTTCAGACTACTATGGGTATGTTCGGAATCAAGTTTACATATTCCATTTTGCCGATTACTTTCGCTCTGCTTTCAATTATCGGAATTTACCGTTACAAGATGACAAAGAGCGATCACGAACTTATAAAGAAGGCTATTGCCGAGAAGAAAGAAACGGGCAAGGCTGTTCTTTCGGCTGAGGAAAGAAAAATTTGTGAGGATATTGCAGGTCAGGAATGGGGTAACATGTGGATAGGCAAAGCTGAAATTCCTCAGGAGCTTGCAGAGCTGACCGAAGTAAATACAAATAACTGACGGAGGTATTTTTATGACACGTTATGAATATGCAAAGGCGAAATATGCCGAGATAGGCATTGACACGGAAAAGGTTATCGAAATGCTTGCAACGGTTCCTGTTTCCGTTCACTGCTGGCAGGGCGATGACGTTACGGGCTTTGACTCAAAGCAAGCGCTCTCCGGCGGAATTCAGACAACGGGAAACTATCCGGGAAAAGCAACAACTCCGGAAGAGCTCATGGCTGACCTCGATAAGGCTTTTTCACTTGTTCCGGGCAAGAAAAAGCTCAATCTTCATGCGAGCTATGCTATATTTGAGGACGGCGAATTTGCCGACAGAGATAAGATTGAGCCGAAGCACTTCGCGAAATGGGTGAAGTTCGCAAAGGACAGGGGAATGGGCATTGATTTTAACCCGACCTTCTTTTCTCATCCGATGGTTAAGGATAATCTTACACTTTCTTCACCCGATGAAAAGGTTCGTACATTTTGGGTAAATCACGGTAAGGCTTGCCTTAGAATTGCCGAGTATTTTGCAAACGAAACGGGTGTTCCTTGCGTAATGAATATATGGATTCCGGACGGATACAAGGATATTCCTGCCGACAGACTTACTCCGAGAGCGAGATTCAAAAAATCGCTTGACGAAATTCTTTCAATACCATATGACAAGAGCAAGGTTTATATTACGCTCGAATCCAAGGTTTTCGGCATCGGTCTTGAATCCTATACGGTCGGTTCTGCCGAATTTGCACTCTCATATGTAAACTACAAGGGAATTACTCCGCTCATGGACAACGGTCATTATCACCCGACAGAGGTCGTTTCCGATAAGATTTCCTCGTTGCTTCTTTTCAATGAGAAGATCGCACTCCATATCACACGCCCCGTCCGCTGGGACAGCGACCATGTTGTTCTTTTTGACGACGAGACAAAGGAAATCGCAAAGGAAATCGTCGCACATGATGCGCTTGACCGTGTATTCATTGCAACGGACTATTTTGACGCTTCGATCAACCGTATTGCAGCATGGACAATCGGTCTGAGAAATGTTCAGAAGGCGCTTCTCAATGCGCTTCTCACTCCGCATAAGGAGCTTGCAAAGCTTCAGGACGAGAGTAAATTCACAAAGCTGCTCGCAACTCAGGAGGAGCTGAAGTTCTTCCCGTCCGGCGATGTTTGGGCGGAATACTGTGCACGTCAGGGCGTGATCGCCGACGGTGCATGGCTAAACGAAGTCGAAAAATATGAAAGTGAAGTCCTTTCAAAGAGATAATTTTTGATGTATATTTGTTATATCGCTGCTTTGATTCTATCGGAAAAAATTGTATATTGACGTTTGTTTTGTAAGAAACGGACAAAGACTGAAAAAAATCGGGAAAAAGCGGTGGATTTTGTATTTTTATTATTGACAAATCGCGTTTTACACTATATAATGTTTGATGCATGACATTTGAGGTGAAGAGTATTTATGTATTTCGTTGAGCTTGAGCCTGTCTTTAATAATGAGGGCATGGCACTGCCTTTGGATTTCACGGTTGACATGAGTGATTGTGATATCTACGGCGGAAAATCATTTAATTCACCCGTTCGCGTTACGGGAGAAATCAAGAACTCAACAGGCATAGTCAGCATTAAAGCGAAGGCTGATTTTACTCTCGATCTCACCTGCGACAGATGTGCGGCCGATTTTGACCGTACCTTTTCAATGCCGATCGAGCATGTGCTTGTCACGGAGCTTAACAATGACGAGGGCAATGACGAATTCATTGTTGTCGATTCGCTCCGATACGATGCCGAACCGCTTGTTCGGGAGGATATTCTCCTGAACCTGCCTACCAAGGTGTTGTGCAGGGATGACTGCCTCGGGATCTGTCCCCGGTGCGGCAAAGACTTAAATGACGGTCCGTGTGACTGCGGCAAGGAGTACGACCCTCGCTGGGACGCCCTCTTACAGCTCACACAGGAAGATCAGTAAGAATTATTTATCAGCATTAAGGAGGCGCTCAGAATGGCAGTACCGAAGAGAAGAGTTTCTAAAGCGAGAAGAGACAAGAGACGTTCAAACGTTTGGAAGATGGAAGCACCGGCACTTGTAAAGTGCCCGCAGTGCGGTGAGTACAAGAGAGCTCACAGAGTATGCTCAGCCTGCGGTTATTACAACGGCAAGCTTGTTGTCAAGAAGGACGCATAAGTCTTTTCAATGTGAAACGGAGAAGGTAGAGATTGGACCGTAAAATAGTGTCCGTTCTCTGCCTTTTTGACTTTTTTGACGGATCTTTTTCCGTTATACAGCCCAAAGCCCTCTCGGCATATAATAATATAGCCTTCTAGACCTTTGACCTGTCTAACGAAAAAATCTCTCGTCAAGGTATATGTCTCTTTTTCTGTTATACAGCCCAAAGCCCTCTCGGCATATAATATATAGCCTTTGAGATTTTTGACCTGTCTAACGAAAAAATCTCTCGTCAAGGTATATGTCTCTTTTTCTGTTATACAGCCCAAAGCCCTTTCGGCATATAATAATATAGCCTTCGAGACCTTTGAACTGTCTAACGAAAAAATCTCTCGTCAAGGTATATGTCTCTTTTTCCGTTATACAGCCCAAAGCCTTCTCGGCATATAATAATAAGCCTTCGAGATTTTTGGCCTGTCTAACGAAAAAATCTCTCGTCAAAAATAAACATGGCTCCCTTGTAGGGGAGCTCACGAAGTTTCTGCAAAAAAACGACACAAAAATCAAGCAAAGGAGGGTCTTTATGGCTGTTAAAATTTCATCTGTTCAGCACCATTCGCCTGCGTCACGTCATTTTGTGAAGGCAGGGGACAAGCTTATAAGTGTAAACGGCCATGAGATTCGTGACGTGCTTGATTATCAATTCTATATTGATGATGCACCTGTGCTTGTCGTTGAAAAGCCGAACGGAAAACGCCGAACAATTCATCTGAAGCTTGGCGAGGGCGAAACGGGTCTTGAATTCGAGACTTATCTTATGGATAAACAGCGCTCCTGTGCCAATAATTGCATTTTCTGCTTCATAGATCAGTTGCCGAAGGGCTTGCGTGAAAGCCTCTATTTCAAGGACGACGATTCGCGTCTGTCTTTTCTTTTCGGAAACTATATTACGCTCACGAATATCGGCGAGAGGGATATTGACAGAATAATCGAAATGCACATCAGTCCCGTTAATATTTCCGTTCACACGATGAATCCCGAGCTTCGTGTTAAGATGATGGGAAACAAACGAGCGGGTAAGGTGCTTGACTATGTCCGTAAGCTTGCCGACGCAGGTATAAAGCTCAATACTCAGCTTGTGCTGTGCCCGGGCTACAATGACGGTGACGAGTTGACCTATTCTTTGGAGGAATTGGGTAAGATGTATCCGTCGGTTCAGAGCATTGCCGCCGTTCCTGTCGGCCTTTCCTGCCACCGTGACGGACTGACGGGCTTAAATCCTTTCACAAAAGAACAATCTTTGGATGTAATTTCGCGAATTGATAGTTACAATTCTCAATTTATGTGTTATAATAATATGAATATAGCTTTTGCATCGGATGAGTTTTATCTGAATGCCGATTTACCGATGCCCGATTGCAGCCGATACGGAGATTTTATACAGCTTGAAAACGGCGTCGGAATGTGGGCTTTGCTGAAACATGAATTTGAAGAAGCGATAAAGGATATTCCCGAGGGATACACCCTGCCGAAGGAGCGCCGAATTACAATGGTGACGGGTGCGGCAGCTTTCAGGCTTATCGAGTATATTGCAAAGGCTGTTGAAAAAAGGGTCGCAAATATTCAAATTGAGGTTGTCAAAATCCCGAACAGGCTGTTCGGCGAGAGAATAACCGTTGCAGGACTTCTCTGCGGCAAGGATATAATAGCTGGACTCAAAAACACAAAGCTCTATGACGAATTGCTTTTCCCGGCGGTTGCGTTGAGGAGCGAGAGAGATATTTTTCTTGACGATATGTCCGTTGAGGAGCTTTCTCAAAAAATGGGAATAAAGGTCACACCTGTTGAGAACGACGGGTATGAATTGCTTGATAAAATTTTAGGAGAACAGGAGGGATAATATGGCAAGACCGATAGTTGCCGTCGTAGGCAGACCGAATGTCGGCAAATCCACGCTTTTTAACAAGCTTGTGGGTCAGCGCCTTTCAATTGTTGACGATACGCCGGGTGTTACCCGTGACAGAATTTACGGCGATTGCGAATGGCTCAACCATAATTTCCTTTTAGTTGATACAGGCGGAATTGAACCCGATTCGGACGATGTTATTCTTTCACAGATGCGCCGCCAGGCTCAGATCGCCATTGACAGCGCAGACGTTATAATTTTCGTTACCGATATGAGAACAGGTGTTGTTGCGACCGACCAGGAGGTTGCCTCGATGCTTATTAAAAGCGGAAAGCCGATCGTACTTTGCGTAAACAAATGCGACACAATAGGCGAGCCGCCGATGGAATTCTATGAGTTCTACAACCTCTGCCTCGGCGAGCCGATAAGAGTTTCGGCTGTTCACGGCCATGGCACGGGCGATCTGCTCGATGAGGTTATCAAATATTTCCCCGAGGAGGAAGATGAGGACGAGGACGACGACAGAATCCGTGTTGCTGTTATCGGCAAGCCGAATGTCGGCAAATCCTCACTTATCAATGCCATTGCAGGCGAGGAGCGAGTTATCGTTTCAAATATCGCAGGCACAACGAGGGACGCTACCGACACGTTGATTGAAAACCGGTTCGGCAAGTTCATTTTCATTGACACGGCAGGTATCCGCCGCAAGAGCAAGGTTGAGGAAGCAATTGAAAAATACAGCGTTCTCCGTGCGAGAATGGCTGTTGAAAGAGCAACCGTGTGTGTTATTATGATTGACGCGCAGGAGGGCTTCACGGAGCAGGATTCTAAGGTTGCCGGAATTGCCCACGACCTCGGCAAGGCGTGTATTATCGCCGTAAATAAATGGGATGCAGTCGAGAAGGACGGCAAGACCATGGACAGTTACCGTAAAAAGCTGATGAACGATTTTTCGTTTATGTCTTATGCGCCGATTATCTTTATTTCGGCAAAGACGGGTCAGCGGCTTGACCGACTCTTTGAGCTTATCAAGTTTGTTGACACTCAGAATGCAATGAGAATTTCTACAGGAAAGCTCAACGATATTCTTGCCGAAGCGACGGCGAGAGTTCAGCCGCCGACTGATAAAGGCAGAAGGCTTAAAATATATTATATTACTCAGGCTTCCACAAGACCGCCGACATTTGTCTGCTTTGTCAACCGCAAGGATCTTTTTCATTACAGCTATCAGCGGTATATCGACAATCAGATTCGTGAGGTTTTCGGACTTGAGGGTACGCCGACGAAAATGGTAATCCGTGAAAGAGACGAAAAGAAATAATGATTATTTTAGGAATTGATCCCGGCTATGCGATAATCGGTTACGGCGTGCTGGAATACAGTAACAATCATTTCAAGGTGCTCGGCTACGGCGCAATAACAACCAAGGCAGGAACGCCTTTTAACGAGCGACTGGAGATCATTTACCGTGAGCTTGATTTGATAATGACCCAATATAAACCCGATGTCATGGCGATTGAAAAGCTTTTCTACAACACAAATGCAAAGACAGTCATTGACGTTGCGCAGGCGAGGGGAGTTATTGTGCTGACGGCGCAGCTCCACGGGCTTGAAATCGCCGAATACACGCCGCTTCAGGTGAAGCAGAGCGTTGTCGGCTACGGAAGAGCCGAGAAAAAGCAAGTGCAGGAAATGATGCGAATTATGCTGAAATTTGACGAAATACCGAAGCCCGACGACACGGCGGACGCCCTTGCAATGGCTATTTGCCATGCACACACCAGCGGTTCGCTCGTCGGAAAGCTGAAGAAGTATTATTGATAATGCGCGGCGAAGATGAATCCGTAGGAGTCGATGATCATTGATCTATGGCTTTAAAAAAGTCTTTCCCTCAAGGGAAAGACTGATAAGTGTTAGCGGAGACTTATCATTGGCTCCCTTTTATGGGAGGCAAAAAATATTTTATTTACCGAAAGGCGGGAAACGATGATATATTCTCTTACAGGCAAGGTAGTTGCCCTTGACAGGAACGGACTGGCGGTTCAGTGCGGCGGAATTGCGTTTTTCTGCTTTTCCACCATGAATACACTGAAAAATGTTGCACTCAACACGGAAACGACGGTTTACACCTACCTCAACGTTCGTGAGGACGCAATGGAGCTTTACGGATTTACAACGCCAAATGAGCTTGATTCCTTTAAGCAGCTTATCACCGTTTCGGGTGTAGGTCCAAAGGCGGCGCTTGCGATACTTTCCGTTCTGACTCCCGATAAGCTTGCTTTGAGCATTGCTTCGGGCGATGCAAAGGCTATAACAAAGGCACAGGGCGTCGGAGCAAAGATAGCCAACAGAATTATTCTTGAGCTCAAAAATAAGTTCAGCACAGAACTTACCGAGGAGCAGTCCGAGCTTGTCGGAGCGGTTCAGATGACGGCAGGTGCCGAGAATGTGGGCGAGGCGATAGAAGCTCTCGTTCAGCTCGGCTACAGCAGGTCGGAAGCTGCGGCGGCACTCGGTAAGCTTGACAGCACCCTGCCGGTTGAGGAGCTTATAAGACAGGCACTTAAATCACTGATATAAGGAGGGAACGACATGGAGGATATGGACTTTGAAAACCGAATAGTCGCTCCCGAGTATATGGATAACGATTCCGATGTGGAGTTTCAGCTCCGTCCGAGGACGATGAGCGACTATATCGGACAGACTAAGGTTAAGGAAAATCTTTCAATTTATATAGAAGCGGCAAAAAAGAGAAACGAACCGCTTGACCATGTGCTTCTTTACGGCCCTCCGGGTCTCGGAAAGACAACTCTTGCAGGTATAATTGCCAACGAGATGGGCGTTAACTTCCGTGTGACCTCGGGTCCTGCAATCGAAAAGCCGAAGGATCTGGCTGCATTGCTTACGAATCTCAGCGAGGGCGATGTGCTTTTCATTGATGAAATTCACAGAATGAACAGGAGCGTAGAGGAGGTTCTCTATCCCGCGATGGAGGACAATGCGCTTGATATAATCATCGGTCAGGGACCGTCGGCAAGAAGCATAAGAATAGATCTGCCGAGATTCACCCTTGTCGGCGCAACAACAAGGGCAGGTCAGCTCAGTGCTCCGCTTCGTGACCGTTTCGGCGTTATTGCAAGACTTGAGCTGTATTCGCCCGAGGATCTCAGCAGTATCGTTAAAAGAAGCGCAGGAATACTTAATATAGAAATTACCGACGAGGGAGCTTATCAGATAGCCTCCCGTTCAAGAGGAACACCGAGAATCGCAAACAGATTTTTGAAACGTGTACGTGACTTTGCACAGGTGCTCGGCAACGGCGTTATTACCGACGAAAATGCCGACCTTGCGCTCAATCGCCTTGAGGTTGACCCGCTCGGTCTCGATTCAATCGACCGACTTCTTCTTACGGCGATGATAAAGAACTATAACGGAGGTCCCGTCGGACTTGAAACGATCGCCGCTGCGATAGGCGAGGAAGCGATCACAATAGAAGATGTCTATGAACCGTATCTGATGCAGATCGGATTTCTTTCGAGAACTCCGAGAGGGCGTATGGTTACGCCTGCCGGCTATGCACATTTGGGTATGCCGATGCCAGCACAGAACGGAGCTAATAACAACCCGGTTCCGCTGATGGAACAGCAAAAATTTGAACTATAATTCGGAGGTCATTTTATGGGCAGATTATTCGGAACAGACGGTGCAAGAGGAGTTGCAAACTCGGAGCTTACATGCGAGCTTGCCATGCAGATCGGCCGTGCGGCTGCGATGGTTCTTATTGACGAGAACAAAAAGCGTCCGAGAGTTATGATCGGAATGGACACAAGAATTTCATCAAATATGCTTTGCTCTGCGATCACTGCAGGCCTTTGCTCGGTCGGTGCAGATGTTATGCAGCTCGGCGTGCTTCCCACGCCTGCGGTTGCATTCCTTGTTAAAAAATATGAGTATGATGCAGCGGTCATGATCACCGCTTCGCATAACCCGTGCGAATACAACGGCATCAAAATCTTTCAGGCGGACGGCTATAAGCTTCCCGATGAACTGGAGGAGAAAATTGAAGCGATTATCCTTGACGGCGTAACTCAGCCGCCTGTTAAGATAGGCGCTGATATCGGACGTATCAGAAGCTCCGAAATGCCGACGTTTGATTACACACGTCATCTTATTTCCACGGTTGAGAATATTGATTTTTCGGGCTACAAGGTTGCTCTTGACTGCGCAAACGGTGCGGCAAGCGTAACGGCTCCCGATCTTTTTACCGAGCTTGGGGTTGACTGCCACATCAAGTCGTCAATGCCGAACGGCATCAATATCAACCGTGAGTGCGGTTCGACTCATCTTGACGGACTTCAGAGATATGTTAGGGAATACGGCTGCGACGTAGGCTTCGCTTTCGACGGTGATGCCGACAGAATGTTGGCTGTTGACGAGAACGGCGAGGTTGTTGACGGCGATAAGATTATTGCGATCTGCGCCAAGGATATGAAAAACAGGGGAGTCCTCACCGATGATACAGCCGTTGTTACGGTTATGAGCAACATGGGCTTCTTTGAATTCTGCAAGAAGAACGGCATCAAGAGCGAGATTACAAAAGTCGGTGACAGATACGTTCTTGAAAATATGAGAGAGAATAACTTTAAGATAGGCGGAGAACAGTCGGGTCACGTTATTTTCTTTGACTTCGCTTCAACGGGTGACGGACAGCTTACTGCTCTCCAATTGCTTGCAGTTATGAAGAGAACGGGCAAAAAGCTCTCCGAGCTTGCCGCCGAGATGGAAGTTTTTCCGCAGGTTCTTATCAATGTAAGAGTTTCCCAGATGGGCAAGGCTCGCTATGACAAGGACGAGGAGATCAAGAAAGCTGTTGCAAGCGCAGAAAAGGAGCTTGGTGAGTCGGGCAGAGTGCTTGTTCGTGTTTCGGGCACCGAACCGCTTGTCAGAGTTATGCTCGAGGGCAGGGATAAGGACATGATTCAGACCCTTGCCGAGGAAATTGCACAGGTAGTTAAAGAGAGACTTATATAAACGGAGGATGTCAGAATGAGAGTTGCCGACGGCTGGAAGGATTATGAATTGCTGGATTGCTCCGACGGAGAAAGACTTGAACGTTGGGGTGATGTTATCCTTATTCGTCCCGATCCGCAGGTCATTTGGAAAACTCCCAAGAAGCATCCCATGTGGAAAAAAGCCAATGCCAGATATCTCCGCTCTTCAACGGGCGGAGGCCACTGGGAGATTTTAAGAAAAACTCCCGACGCTTGGCGTATTGATTATAAAGAGCTTGGTCTTAACGTCAAAACCATGGGCTTCAAGCACACGGGAATTTTCCCCGAGCAGGCAGTCAATTGGGATTATACGGCTGAGCTTATCAGAAATGCAGGCAGACCCGTAAATGTGCTCAACCTGTTTTCCTACACGGGCGGCGCAACAGTAGCTTGCCTTAAAGCAGGGGCGCAGGTTGTCCATGTTGACGCCTCAAAGGGCATGGTTAACTGGGCAAAGGAAAATGCCGCCGCTTCCCATGTAGCCGACAGACCCGTAAGATGGATTGTTGACGACTGTATAAAATTTGTTCAGCGTGAAATACGCAGGGGCAATAAATATGATATTATCATCATGGATCCTCCGTCATACGGCAGAGGCCCCAGCGGCGAAGTCTGGAAGCTTGAGGATGAGGTTTACGGCTTTGTTGAGCTTTGCACCGAGGTGCTTTCTGATGACCCGATAATGATGCTTATAAATTCATATACAACGGGACTTTCGCCGGCTGTTATGCAGTATATTCTGGGTGCGCTTGTCGTGCCGAAATTCGGCGGAAAGGTGACGGGCAGCGAGATAGGCTTGCCTGTGACGCAGACGGGCATGGTTCTCCCATGCGGCGCATCTGCAATTTGGAAAAAGTAATTCGGAGAAACACTGACTATGAGCGATACCATTATAAAATTCGATAACGTTTCGTTTGCCTACGAGCTGGAGGACGAGGGGGTCGTTAACGCGGTTAACGATTTCAGTCTTGAAGTGCCTGAGGGGCAGTTTCTTGCCGTGCTCGGTCATAACGGCTGCGGCAAATCAACGGTTGCAAAGCTGATTAACGGCATACTTGTTCCGAACAAGGGTAAGGTCACGGTCGAGGGCATGGACACGTCGGACGAGGAAAAGACGGTTGATATTCGCAAAACCGTCGGCATGGTTTTTCAGAACCCGGACAATCAGATCGTTGCGACGATCGTTGAGGACGACGTTGCGTTCGGTCCCGAAAATCTCGGAGTTGAGCCTTCGGAGATAAGAAAAGCCGTTGACAGTGCATTGAAGGCAGTCGGAATGTATGAATTCCGCAAGCGTGAGCCTCACCGTCTTTCCGGCGGACAGAAGCAGAGAGTCGCTATTGCCGGCGTTATTGCAATGAACACCAAGTGTATCGTCATGGACGAGCCTACGGCCATGCTTGACCCGCAGGGCAGGAAAGAGGTCATGGACACGGTAATGAAGCTCAACAGGGAGTTCGGAATCACCGTTATACTCATCACTCACTATATGGACGAGGCGGTTAAGGCGGACAGAGTAATCGTTATGGACGGCGGCAGAATTGCAATGGACGGTACTCCGAAAGAGGTTTTCAGGAACGTTGAAAGAATGAAAAAGCTGGGACTTGACGTGCCGCAGGCTACAGAGCTTGCCTACAGGCTCAGGAAAAAAGGATTTAAACTTCCGGAAGATATACTCGATGAAAATGAATGTGCCGAGGCTATTCTCAAGGTTTTGGAGGTGAGAAAGTGATGCCGATACTTTCAATGCAGGGCGTTACTCATCTCTACAATGAGGGAATGCCGAGTGAATCAAAGGCTATCGACAATATAAATCTTGATATTGAAGAGGGTGAGCTGGTCGGGGTTATAGGCCACACGGGTTCAGGTAAAAGCACCCTCGTTCAGCATTTTAACGGAATTCTCAAGCCAAACAGCGGTAAGGTAGTTGTTGACGGCATTGACATTTGGTCGGATAAAAAGGCGACAAGAGAAGCTCGCTTCAAGGTCGGTCTTTGCTTCCAGTATCCCGAATATCAGCTCTTTGAGGAGACCGTGTATAAAGATATTTCATTCGGTCCGAAAAATATGAAGCTTCCTGATGAGGAGATAGCGAAAAGAGTCGTTTCGGCGGCGGCATATGTCGGACTTAAAAAGGAATTGCTCGAAAAATCACCGTTTGACCTTTCGGGCGGTGAAAAAAGACGAGCCGCAATAGCGGGAGTTATCGCAATGCAGCCGAAGGTTCTCATTCTTGACGAGCCGACTGCCGGTCTCGACCCGATAGGCAGAGACACAATACTTGATATGATAAAGAATTACCGTGAAAAAACGGGAAGCACCGTTCTGCTTGTTTCACACAGCATGGAGGATATTGCAAAGATAGCAACCAAGGTTGCCGTCATGAACAACGCAAGGCTTGAAATGTACGGAACGGTTGACGAGGTCTATTCTCACGCCGAAAGACTCAGAGAAATAGGACTTAACATTCCGCAGATTTCAAAAGTATTTGAAATACTCAAAAACAACGGACATGATTTCGGCTCGGTCTATACCGTTGACCGTGCCGTTGAGGTTTTGACGAGGTAAACCGCTATTATTTTCCCTGCACAGGAGGTGCAAACGGTGTTAAAAGACATTACTATAGGTCAGTATTACAACGTTGAATCGCCGATTCATCGCATGGACGCAAGAATGAAAATCATACTGACGGTTTTGTTCATTGTTTCGATTTTTATGTGCAAAAGCTTTGAGGCGCTCGGTCTTATGGTGCTTTTCACATTGACGGTTAATATAATTTCAAAGGTTCCCGTGAAGATGGTCGCAAAAAGTCTCAAGCCGATCGTCGTTATAGTTCTGTTCACGTCGATATTGAACATTTTCTATATTAGAGGCGGCACGGAGCTTGTGAACTGGCATTTTATCCACATCACGACAAACGGACTTTTTACCGCTCTGTTTATGGCGATAAGAATTGTCTGTCTTGTTGTTATCAGCTCACTTTTGACCTACACGACAACGCCGACCGTTCTGACGGATTCCCTTGAAAAGCTTTTTGCTCCGCTCAAGCTCATAAAAGTGCCCGTGTCAACGCTCGCAATGATGATGACGCTGGCTCTGCGCTTTATCCCGACTCTCATTGACGAGATAGACAGAATCACAAACGCTCAGAAGGCGAGGGGAGCCGACCTTGATAACGGCAGCTTTATGCAAAGAGTCAAGGCACTTGTGCCTATCATTGTTCCTCTTTTTGTCTCTTCGATAAGACGTGCATACGAGCTTGCCGACGCAATGGACTGCCGCTGCTATACGGGCGGTCCCGGAAGAACGAGAATGAAACAAATGAAGCTCAGAGCAACGGACTTTGTGTGGCTCGGCGCAGCACTCGTTTATTTCGCGGGAATTATTGTACTGAATTATTATTTCAAGGCGGTGCTTGTTAAATGAGAAACCTTGCGCTTCGCCTGATGTATGACGGCACGGACTTTCACGGCTGGCAGGTTCAGCCGAACGGAATAACCGTCCAGGAATGCTTGCAGGACGCCGTTGAAAAAATTCTCGGCGTGCGTGAAAGCATAACGGGCTGCAGTCGCACTGATGCCGGCGTTCATGCGAACGATTTTTGCTGTACGCTGAGGACGGAGAGCTCCATTGAATGCTGCCGTTTAACCGGTGCGCTCAATGCCGTATTGCCTGACTGTGTGGCTGTCAAATCCTGTAAGGAAGTGCCGCTTGATTTTCACCCGAGGTACGATTGCAAAAGCAAGAGATATCTTTACAGGATATGGAACTCGCAGGCGAAAAATCCGTTTCTCAAGAACTATGCATGGCATTATAAATCAAAGCTTGACGCCGATATTTTAAATGAACAGGCAAAGCAATTCATAGGAACGCACGATTTTGCCGGTTTTTGCTCCTCGGGCAGCAGCGTTGAGGATACGGTTCGCACGATTTATGACTGCGGCGTTGTAAGGAACGGCGATGAGGTCGATTTTTACGTTGAGGGCAACGGTTTTCTTTATAACATGGTGAGGATAATGGTCGGCTCGTTAATAGAAATTTCAGAAAAAAGAATTGAAAAAGACACACTGACAGCTATAATAGAAAGTAGGGACAGAGAAAAGGCGGGCAGAACCGCCCCTGCGTGCGGACTTTTTCTTGATTATGTAAGCTATGGGGAGGCAGAAGTTTGAAAAGCTCGGGAAAATCAAAAAAATTCAAGCTTAGAATAACGGATCGTTCAAAGAAAATTCTGACAATCGTTTTAGCTGTTGCCGTTGTAATTCTTATTGTTATGACGGCGGCTCAGAAGCTCGGCAATATGACGGTATCGACCTTTACGGCTGATGTTAAAACTTATTTTATGAGTCTCGGCTCGGGCGACGGATATCCCTATGAAATAAGTGCCGGCAAGGTTAAAAATATTACGGTAAACAATTCAAATCTTAATCTTTTGCTTGACGATAAAACAATTTCGCTGACCTCCTCGGCAAAGGAGATTATGCCGAAAAACCACACATATTCAAACCCGGTGATGAAAAGCAAAGGCTCAAAAATGATTGTTTTTGACCTTGATTCGGGCAAATTCAGAGTTCAGCGAGGCTCGGATACAGTAATCGAAAAGTTGCTTGATAAAAATATCATGGCGGCGGCGATAGGGTCAAAGGGCAATTATGCGGTTGCGACCTACGGCAAGGACGCCCAGTCCGTGCTGACGGTTTATGACAAGAACGGCAAAGAGAAATTCGCATGGAATTTCAGCGACGAGAGGATCACGGATATCGACCTTTCGCCGAACGGAAAATATGCCGCAGTTGCCGCAATTAAGGCTTTGAACGGTGAGATATCTTCAAAGCTTTATGTTTTCAACCTCAGCAAGGCGGACGAATATGCCGCATGCTTTGATTACGGCGGAACAACGCTTTTGAAGGTGAATTATATCAAGGGCAACAACATTGTTGCCGTGGGCGATAACCTTAAATCGTACATCAAAAACAATACGAACAGGCAGGACGACCTGAAGTTCAATTCCGATAAGCTTCACAATTATTGCGTGAGTCAGGACGGCTCGTCGGTTCTCGCTCTTTCAAAATACGGCAGCTCATCGCTTTCAACGCTCAGTTTTTACAACAGCAGCAACAAGGAGAGGTTTACCGTTGATTTCGATAAGGAAATAAGAAGCGTTGATACGGACGGAAAATATGTCGCTGTTCTTTTTGACAGCGAGGTCGAAACGTTTAACAATCGAGGCAAGCAGGTCGGAACGATTTATTTCACGGGCGAGCCTAAAAGAGTGACGGTTGACGGCGGCAGGACATATATTCTGACCGGCGTGAATATAAAAAGTTATAAAACAAGAGGAACCACGGACGAAAGGCAGGTAAGCAAATAATGCAGGAGCATATAGTTGATATAATCCTTGCGGCAGTAATTGTGCTGATGACGGTAAGATATTACCGACAGGGACTTGTTCAGACGATATTTAAATTCGGTTCGTTTATCGTTGCGCTTTTGGCGGCGAGAATTTTCTGCGGTGCCGTGACGGACTGGATATACAGCAACACAAGTCTTTTCGGCAGCACGGAGAGATACCTTGCAAAGCTTATTATATTTGTGCTTATTTACATAGCGGTCAGACTCTTGTTCACATGGATAATTCATCTTTTGGATTCATTGAAAAAGCTGCCGATACTTAAAAAGGCAAACAGATTTCTGGGCGCTCTTCTCGGCTTCGGCTGCGGTGTTATGGCTGTAATAGTTTTGAGCGTGGGCTTGCAAATATCCTCCCATGTGGTGTATAATGCGAAATATGTAAATGCGATAGATTCTTCGGTCATCGTGCAGGCGGTTATTTCAAACGATAAGATTGCCGAGAATATCAAAACTTTCAATAATTCCTACGGGGGTATATAAAAATGGTTAAGGATCTTTTTAAAAACTGGAACACAATTCCGAACTGGCTTTCATTTGCAAGAATCATTATGGTTCCTGTCTTTGCATATCTTTTTCTCAATGATTCTATCCCGAACAATATTATATGGGCGGTATTTGTGCTTGCTCTTTCCGGACTTTCCGATTGCCTTGACGGCAAGATAGCACGCCGCTTTAATCAAATAAGCGAACTCGGCAAGGTGCTTGATCCCGTGGCGGATAAGCTGACTCAGATAACAATTGCCGTTCTTCTTTACATCAGGTTCAGCTCCAGCACGGATTCGCTTATCAAAACATTCAGTTGGATATTCCTTGTTTTTATTATAAAAGAGTTTGTAATGGTCCTCTTCGGAGGAATTATGATAGCCATAGGTCTCAAGCCGAGTGCGGCTGAGATTTACGGCAAGGTTGCGACCTGCGTATTTTACTTCGTAATGATAGCGCTGTTTGCTTTCGCTCCAGATGTAGGAGCCTTCAACAGCCTTTGGACAATTCCCGATACAATGCTCATCGTGCTCGTTGCGATTTCGGCATTGCTGACGGTTGTGGCATTTGTCAGCTATCTTCCCGGAGTGTTTAAGCAGTTCAAAGAAAAATTCAGCAAAAAATAACAGGAGATAAATATGAAGCAAATAATGTGCAGCAAATGCGGCATCAGACCTGCTGTTATATTCATGACAAGAATGGACGGCGACAAAAGCTCCCATCAGGAGGGGCTTTGCCTGAAATGTGCCATGGAGTCTACGGGTCCGATAAAGCAAATGATGGAAAACATGGGAATAACGGAGGACGACTACGAAGCAATGAGCGAGCAGTTCGGCGCCATGATGGGCATGGGCGACGAGGGCGAGGGCTTCGAGCCGGGCGGAACGCCGACCTTTCCGTTCATGCAGGGCTTTATGAATAAGGACGAGCAGGACGATTTCACCGATGTTCCCGATACGGAAGTTAAAGAAAAAAGCAAAGGCAAGAATAAAGGCGAAAAGAAGTCGAAAAAGCGCAAATATCTTCCGCTTTATTGCACCAACCTTACAAGAAAAGCAAAAGAGGGAAAAATTGACAGAATAATCGGCAGAGATAACGAGATTTACAGAACGATTCAAATTCTTTGCCGCCGATCAAAGAACAATCCCTGTCTTATCGGTGAGCCGGGAGTCGGTAAAACCGCTATTGCAGAGGGCTTGGCTCTCAGAATTGCCAACGGTGAGGTTCCGGCAAAGCTTGCCAATAAGGAAATTCAGCTTCTCGACCTCACCTCGCTTGTTGCCGGTACGCAGTTCAGAGGTCAGTTTGAGGGCAGAGTAAAGGGTCTTGTCGAAGAGGTTAAGGCTGAGGGCAACATTATTCTCTTTATTGATGAGGTGCATAACCTTGTCGGTACTGGCGGAGACTCCGAAGGCTCGATGAATGCCGCAAATATTCTCAAACCTGCTCTTTCAAGGGGCGAGGTTCAGATTATCGGCGCAACGACCTTTACTGAATACAGAAAGTATATTGAGAAGGATGCCGCCCTCGAAAGACGCTTGCAGCCCGTTAAGGTTGAGGAGCCGTCGATTGAGGACACCTATAAAATGCTTCTCGGCATAAAGGATTATTACGAGAATTACCATAAGGTTCAGATAAGCGATACTCTCGTTCACAGCGCAGTTACGCTCTCGGAGAGATTTATCAATGACAGATTTTTGCCGGACAAGGCTATTGACCTGCTTGATGAAGCCTGCACCTGTGCAAACCTGAGAAACAAGAACATCAGCGAATATGAGAATAAGCTCAATGAAAAGGCGGATCTTATAATTCGCGAGCAGGATCTCATGGAGGCGGAGGAGCCGGATTACGAGGCGATCGCCAAGGTAAAGCAGGATATAATGCAGTGCGAGACAAGAATAAATCAGCTTATCCCGCTGGTTGAAAATTCTCCGGTTACAGAGGAGGATCTCGCAAGGGTAATTCAGCTTTGGACAGGCATTCCGGCGCAGAAGATAGTTGAAAGCGACCTTCGACGACTTGCCGATCTTGACAAGAAGCTCAAGGCAAAGGTCATCGGTCAGGACGAGGCGGTTGACGTTGTTTCGAAAGCCGTCAGACGCGGAAGAATATGCGTCAGCCCGAGAAGAAGGCCGGCATCGTTTATCTTTGTCGGACCGACGGGTGTCGGAAAAACCGAGCTTGTAAAGCAGCTTGCAAACGAACTTTTTGACACGCCGGAGACTCTTATCAGGCTTGATATGTCCGAGTTTATGGAGAAGCACAGCGTTTCGAGAATTATCGGTTCACCGCCGGGCTATGTCGGCTATGATGAGGCGGGTCAGTTGACAGAGAAGGTTCGCCGTAAGCCGTATTCGGTTCTCCTTTTTGATGAGATAGAAAAGGCGCATCCCGACGTTATGAACATTCTTCTTCAGATTCTTGATGAGGGCAAGATCACCGATGCGCAGGGCAGGACGGTAAGTTTTGAAAACACGGTTATCGTTATGACCTCCAACGCCGGCAGCAGTCGATCTGAAGGCGCTCTCGGCTTTGGAAAAACGCAGGGCGATGTCAATAAGGAAAAGGCGCTAAAGGCACTCAGAGAGTTCCTCAGACCCGAATTTCTCGGCAGAGTCGATGAAATTGTAGTGTTCAATGACCTTGACGAAGATGCGTTCAAAAAGATTGCCGTGCTAATGCTTGACGAGTTCAAGGAGCCGCTCAGGGATAAGGGCATAACGTTCACCTATACCGATGAAGCCGTTGCAGAGCTTGCAAAGGAATCTGTCGGCGGAACGAGGGGAGCGAGAGACCTCAGAAATAATATTCGACGCAAGGTCGAGGACAAGATTGCCGAGAAGATCATCGACAATATCGACACGCCCGTAACGTCAATCACGGTTGACGTTGAGAACGGCGACATAGTTCTTAAATAAAACAGTACAAGCCTGCCTTGATTGACAAAGCAGGCTTGATTTTTTTCGGAAGAATGGCTCAATGCAATTGCTATTTCGTGAAATCTTTGCACAAAATGAAAAAATACTGGATTTTTATTATAAAGATGATATAATATTTTTGTGTAAAAATACCGGCTTTTCCACATTCGTCTTTTTTGTGAAGTTGGGTTTGTGTCGCAGCAATCAAACCGTGTATTTTTCGTGCGTGGCTTCGGCTGCGCACTTTTTATTTTATGTGGGAATTTACAAATGAGCTTTTCCGAAAACTTTAAGAAGCAAGAAAAAACAGCGGACTTACGCAGCAACAGCTTGCAGATATGCTTGAAACGGATCGTTCGTCTGTTTCAAAATATGAAAACGGAATAGGACTGCCGCTTGCGAATACGCTGCAAAAAATATGCGAAATTCTCGGCGTTACGATGGACAGTCTCTTTAAGTAAAACCAAAACCTCCGCCTGTAGGCTTACACTTACAGACGGAGGTTATTATATTATTTTAATTAAAGCATCGAGCAGCCAAAGCTGTTGATGAGTGCGTCAATGCGCTCACCCTTCTTGCAAAGAGGACATTCCATAGCTGAATGGCTCTCATATTCGGGCAGGTCGTGAGGATCGAATACCGATACAACGGGGAAGTTTTCACACTCTTTCATTGTTGCGAAAATAGAAGCGATTCCGACCGGTGTACCCGCATAATAACGGATGGCCTCAAATGCGTTCTGAGCCGTGCTTCCGGTAACGACCGAAGCGGCAAGGATAAGCACCTGCTTGCCCTGAATCATCTGAACAATGTTGTCACGGAACATGAGCTGGTTGCTTGCCGTGTACTCGGGAGCGAGAATATTGATTGCTCTGTTTGCGTTGATACTTGCAAGGTCGTTCTTTGTCAGCTCGCTTGCAAGGCATGTACCGATAACCTCTGTGCCGTCAAGGCAAAGGATCGTGTCAATCTCCATGTGGAGCTTGTAGCTCGGGGCAATTGCCTTTGCAACTGCCTTCGCCTCGGAGAGACATGATTTCTGCGAGGTGATGTCTATATAATAATTCAAGTGGCTTCTTCCTGCCACAAAATGACCCTTGTAGCCGCTGAGATAGAGGTTCGGGGTCTTTGTTCCAATCTTAAACTTTTCACTTAATGCCATAATGCTTCTCCTCTCTCTGTCGGCCGAATTCTCAGCCGCTTATATGGTACTTTCTATTTTATCACGCCGCAAAAATAAATGCAATATTTACGGCAGACAAATATACAAAATTTATTTAATGTTTAATGTTGCCAGTCCGCCTTCGGCGGTTTCTCTGTAGCGTCCGGGGATATCCTTGCCCGTCATTCTCATGACCTCGATGACCTCATCGACGGAAATCTTTCTTGTGTCGCTCAAAAAGCTTGCGAGGCTGACGGCATTTATTGCCCTCATTGCCGCAACGGCATTGCGCTCAATGCACGGGATCTGAACCAGTCCGCAAATCGGATCACAGGTCAGTCCGAGGTGATGCTCAATTGCAATTTCAGCGGCATACTCTATTTTATCCGTTTCAAGAGAGAACAGCTCGCCGAGTGCGGCAGAAGCCATTGCACACGCCGTTCCTATCTCCGCCTGACAGCCGCATTCACTGCCCGAAATCGAAGCGTTGGTTTTTACCAGATTACCGATTATTCCGCCTGTTTCAAGTGCACGGACTATCTCAAGGTCGGTATAGCCCCTTTTCATCTGCTGATAATACAACACCGACGGCATAACACCCGCCGAGCCGCAGGTCGGGGCTGTTACGATGACCTCTCCGTCCGCATTCTGCTCGCTTACGGCGAATGCATAGGCGGAAACAACGCGGTTTTCCTTGGTTTGAGCGCTCTCGTCGATATGCTGATGAGAATAGAGCTTTTTCGCCTTTCTCTTGACGTTCAGTCCGCCCGGGAGAACTCCCTCGGTTTCAAGACCGATATGGATACTCAACTTCATCTGATTCCAGATTTTCATGAGATAATCTCTAATCTCGATTCCCTCAACCTCCTCGACATACTGCCAAAGCTTCATGTGATTTTTTCTGCAATGCTCGGCAATCTCGGAAAAGGTTGACAGCCCGTAAATTTTCGGCGGATCGACATTTTTGTAACCGACAATTTCAATTTTTCCGCCTCCGACGCTGAGAACACGGATTTTTTTAATTTCAACGCCGTCCTTATAGGCGATCAGGTCCATTGTGTTGGGATGCGGAAGCTCAAGATCTTCATTGTTGAAAATAACATCGCAAGGGGTAGGGTCAAATGTGACTTTGATAACCTTGTCCGTGCCGTGACCGACTCCCGTTTTTGAGAGTGAGCCATAGAGAATTGCTTCAAAACGGTCGGCTTTCGGATTGTGCTCTTTAAAAATCTTGCACGCCTTTTCGGGACCCATAGTGTGCGAGCTTGACGGACCTCTGCCGATTTTGTAAAGCTCCTTTAGAGATTCCATTTTTTTAACTTCCATAAAAACACCCCTCTATTTTATACTATACTATCATTTTGTCCGTTTTTTTTCAATAGAAATACGGCGAAAAATAAAAATTTTATGAAGAAATGCTTTTTAGAATTGTTAAATTGCTTAAAGGTCATTTCTTGTCATCGTTCGACCTTGATCCTATGCTGTCACGACACATATGAACAGTTCTTTATCACAGCAAATTGCAGACTGCGATATGGCATCGTTACAAGTTTTTTGCCATAAAGCCGGAAGCGAATATATTTGACTGTGAGGAAGCCTTTGTTTTTCTCACCTCGGTTTTTGTAAAAAATATATATAATTACTTGTATAATCTTTTTTAATATGGTATGATAAACTGAATATAATTATGGAGGAAAATATCATATGATCAATATACCCCGTCCGGAGCATCCGAATCCGCAGTTTCAGCGCAGAGAGTGGCTGAACCTCAACGGAAAGTGGAGCTTTGAAATCGACAAGTCCAAGAGCGGTCTTGCTAAGAAATATTACGAGCCGCAGACAAAGCTTGAAAGAACAATAAACGTTCCTTTCTGCCCCGAGAGCGTGCTTTCGGGAGTTGAGTACAAGGACTTCATGGATGCCGTTTGGTATCAGAGAGAATTTACCGTTCCCGAGAAGTTTGCCGATCTGAGAACAATTCTTCACTTCGGTGCGGTTGATTATAAGGCTACCGTGTATGTGAACGGCAAGGAGGTCGGCACGCATAGGGGCGGCTACATCTCGTTTGAATTCGATATCACGGACTATCTCAACGGCGGCACAAACGTTCTGACGGTTTACGCCGAGGACGATACAAGAAATCCCCTTCAGCCGAGAGGAAAGCAGAGCGAGGAGTATTATTCTCACGGCTGTGATTACACAAGGACAACGGGTATATGGCAAACGGTTTGGCTTGAGTTTGTTCCCGATTCGAGAATCAAGAGCATCAAGGTTTTCCCAAACGTTGAAAACTGCTCTGTTGACATTCAGGCAGAGGTTATCGGCACCGGCAAGTTTGAAGCTCTTGCCCTCTATCAGGAGAGAATCATGGGCGCGGCAAGCGTTGAGACCGAGGGAGGTTTGATAACCGCCCACCTTGACCTTAAAGAGGCTTATCTCTGGGAGGTCGGCGAGGGCAGACTTTATGATCTTGAGCTTCGCTTTAACGAGGATAAGGTTGACAGCTATTTCGGCCTTCGTGACGTAAAGCTTGACGGTCAGAAGTTCCTTATCAACGGCAAATCCGTTTTCCAGCGTCTTGTTCTCGACCAGGGCTTCTATCCCGACGGAATTTACACCGCTCCGAGCGAGGAAGCCATGATCAAAGATATTCAGATATCTCTTGATGTCGGCTTCAACGGTGCAAGACTTCACGAGAAGATTTTTGAGCCGAGATTCCTTTATAATTGCGACAAGATGGGCTACATTGTGTGGGGCGAATACCCGAACTGGGGACTTGACCATTCCAATCCGAACATTGTTTATTCCGTAATTCCGGAGTGGATCGAGGAGGTTGAGCGTGATTTTAATCACCCGGCAATCATCGGCTGGTGTCCGCTCAATGAGACATGGGACTATGACGGAAGGAAGCAGTTCGACGATGCCCTTGCCCTTATTTATAAGACGACAAAGGCACTCGATAAGACCCGTCCGTGCATCGACACAAGCGGCAACTTCCATGTTATCACCGATATTTTTGACCTTCATGACTATGAGCAGGATCCGAAGATATTCAAGGATCATTTCGATATGCTCATGACCGAGGGTAAGCTCTACGATAACCATGAGCGCCGTCAGAAATACCCCGGCGGACCGACCTTCATCAGCGAATACGGCGGAATCCGTTGGTCTGTTAACGAAAATGAACAGAACGCGTGGGGCTATGGTAATGCGCCGAAGAACAAGTATGAATTCATTGAGCGCTACAAGGGCCTCACGGACGCATTGCTTGACAATGACCGGATGTTCGGATTCTGCTATACTCAGCTTTACGATGTTGAGCAGGAGCAGAACGGACTCTACACATATTCGAGAAAGCCGAAGTTCGAAACATCGATCTTCCGCGCGATTAACTCAAGAAAGGCTAAAATCGAGCTTTGATCGGAGGAAAACCAATGCTGAATATACCAAAATACTACGAGGATCCGACAACCTTACATGTCGGCTGTGAAGAACCTCACGCATATTTCATTCCCTATCTCAATGAGGAGAACGCTCTCACAAAGTCGAGAGAGGAGTCAAAATATTTTCAGCTTCTTAACGGCGAATGGGATTTCAGATTTTATAATACGATAATTGACGTTGAGGACGGCTTTTACGCCGCAGATTATGAAATTAACGGCAATTATGACAAAATAAAGGTCCCGATGAACTGGCAAATGGCGCTCGACAAGGGCTATGACGCTCCGAACTACACCAATTCGGACTACCCGTACCCCTGCGATCCGCCGTATGTCCCCGACGACAACCCGTGCGGAATTTATATCCGTGACTTTGATATTGACGAGAACGACCTTTCACGTGACCTTTTTCTCAACTTTGAGGGTGTCGATTCCTGCTTTTATCTTTGGATAAACGGCAAATTTGTCGGCTACAGTCAGGTCAGCCACATGACGAGCGAGTTTAATATCAATAATTTTGTTCAAGCAGGTTCAAACAGGCTTGCAATGCTTGTGCTCAAGTGGTGCGACGGCTCATATCTTGAGGATCAGGATATGTGGCGAATGAGCGGAATCTTCCGTGATGTTTATATTCTCAAGAGAAGCCGCAGAGGCAGAATCCGTGATTTTTACGTCACAACCGAGCTTAAAAAGAAATACACTAAATGTATTATGAGCGTGGATCTTGACCTTGTCGGTGACAGAGAGGTCAGCTACCGCCTTGTTTCGCCCCACGGCGAAAGCATTGACTCGGGTGAAAGCGTCAACGGTAAGATAAAAATCAAGTTCGATAATCCGATTCTTTGGAGCGATGAGGATCCGCTGCTCTATGATCTTATCCTTGACGTTTCCGATGAGGTCGTACTCGTTAAGGTCGGTATCAAGGATCTTGTAATCTCAAAGTCTGTTCTTTATCTCAACGGACAGAAGATTAAAATCAAGGGTGTTAACCGCCATGATTCTCACCCGCTTTACGGCCATGCAACGCCGATTGAGCACGTTCTCGAGGATCTTTATATCTTCAAGCGTCACAATGTCAATGCCGTCCGTACCTCACATTATCCGAACGATCCGAGATTTTTGGAGATGTGCGATCAGCTCGGCTTCTTGGTAATTGACGAATCCGACCTTGAGGCTCACGGATTCTCGACCTCGATTGACGGCTTCTTCTTTGAGCGTTGGAGTCTTCTTGCGAACGATCCGTCATGGAAAGAAGCATATATCGACAGAGCACGCAGACTTTTTGAGCGTGATAAGAACCATGTTTCGGTTATTTTCTGGTCGCTTGGCAATGAATCCGGATGCGGCGACAACCATCAGGCAATGTATGACTTTATCAAGTCACGTAATAAGAACGTAATCGTTCACTATGAGAACGCAAACTATCGCTACTCCGAGCTTGCCGGTAAGTTCCTCGGCAACTGCTCCGACGTTGAAAGCTGGATGTATCCCTCAATCGAAAAGTGCAAGGAAATCCTTTCGAGCAAAAAGCGCAAAAACAAGCCGCTCTATCTCTGCGAATACTGCCATGCGATGGGCAACGGACCGGGAGATCTCGGTGACTATTGGGAGCTTATTGACTCCGACGACAAGTTCTGCGGAGGCTGTATCTGGGAGTACACGGATCATTCCGTAGCAATTCCCGACGGCAACGGCAAATATAAATACACCTACGGCGGCGATTTCGGCGATATGCCGAATGCGGGCAACTTCTGCGTTGACGGCCTCGTTTATCCCGACAGAACGCCGCACACGGGATTTGAGGAAGCGAAGTACGTTTATCAGCCTTTCTTTGCAGAATATGCAGGCAACGGCAACGTTTCAATCAAGAACCGCAACTTCTTCAAGGGCCTTGACGATGTAGGCATAAACTGGGAAATCAAATCAAACGGCAAGCTTATTGCTTCGGGTGAAGTCTCGGGACTTATGCTCATGCCGAGAGAAAAGAAGGATTTTTCAATCTTCGACCCGTCGGCATACAGCTTTACAGGTGAGACATATCTCACGCTTCACTTTGTCAACAGGACGGACAAGCTCTGGGCAAAGGCAGGCTACGAGATAGGACTTAAACAGTTCAGACTTGAGTCAATTCCGACAGGCAAAGCTGCGCTTGCGACGACCGCAATGACAGTCAACGACGGCGAAAGATATGTAGAAATAGGTGTCGGCAGTGTTAAATATGTTTTCGACAAGGTTTACGGCAAGCTCAATAAGATAAGCTGCGACGATACGGAGCTTATCTCGAAGCCCGTTGAAATTAACCTTTACAGAGCATATATCGACAACGATTCTCAGTATTACAGAGAAAAATGGTACAAGGTCGGCATGGAAAAGCTCGGTCAGAAGTGCCGTTCGCTCAATGTGACAAAATCAGACGATAAGGTTGAAATTACCGTTGATCTTGCAATCGGTGTTTACACATTTGAGCCGATATTTGAGGGTAAGGTTACTTACACGTTCCTCCCGGATTCAAGCGTTCTCGTTAACGTCAACGGCAAGAAGGCGGAGAGAATGGATATTCTGCCGAGAATCGGACTTCAGCTCATCATGCCCGAAGGCTTCGAGAACTATGAATATTTCGGCTACGGGCCGAAGGAAAGCTACATCGACAAGAAGCGTTATACTTATGTTGACGACTTCACAACGACAGTAACGGAAAACTTCGAGCACTATGTCCGTCCGCAGGAGAATTCAAGCCATTACGGCTGCAAGTGGGCAAAGGTTACAAACGAGAGCGGAATCGGATTTATATGCCGAGCCGAGAATTTCGACAGTTTCTCGTCAAATGCTCAGCACTTCACGCCGCAGATGATTCGAGAAGCAAAGCACGATTACGAGCTTGAACCGATGAAAGAGACGGTATTAAGCATCGACTATAAGATGACCGGAACGGGCTCGGGAGCGTGCGGTCCGGATATCGACCCGAAATACAGTGTGAACGACAAAACGTTCAACTTCACATTCAAAATTCTTCCGACAAACACGAACGGCATCGACCCGTTCACGGTATAAAAATTATCACCCTTCGCGCTTAGATGCGGAGGGTGATTTTTTGTCTTGTTGTTATTTTATATCCGTGACGCTGTAGCCGAGGTCCTCAACTGCGGATTTGAGAATCGCATTGTCAATGTCCTTCTTGAGCTTAACAACAGCTTTTTTATTCTCAAGGTCAACCTTGGCGTTTGCAACTCCCGAAACGCAGGCGAGCGCCTTTTCAACCTTGGCGGCGCAGTGCATACAGCTCATGCCGTCGATATAAACTTCCTTTGTAATTTTTTCTTTACCGAATAACATATTGAGTCCTCCTTATTTTTTCGACCCTCTCAGTCGGAGGGCGTTGATTATTACCGTGAAGCTCGAAAGCGTCATTGCAAGGCTTGCTATCATCGGATTGATGGTTATATTGAAATGCTTTAGTGCGCCGATTGCAATCGGAATCATCAGGCAGTTGTAGAAGAAAGCCCAGAAAAGGTTTTGCTTGATATTTCTGACCGTTGCCCTGCTTGTTCTTATAAGCTCGGGAATTTTCATCAGGTCGTCGTTCATCAGTATTACGTCGGCGGAGTTCATTGCAATGTCGGAGCCACTGTTGACGCTGACGCCGATATCGCTCAGTGCAAGGGCGGGGGAGTCATTGATTCCGTCGCCGATCATCATAACCTTGTCGCCCTCGGCTTTAAGCTCCTTGATAACGTTGCCCTTTTCGGCAGGCAGAACACCGGAAATAACGTGCTCTATTCCCGCCTGTGCGGCAATTTTCTTTGCTGTCTGCTCGTTATCGCCCGTGAGCATTATCGGCTCGACGTGAAAGCTGTGAAGCGTTCCGATGAGTCTGTCAACGTTATCCCTGATAATATCGTTGATGCCGATGATTGAAAGAATTTGCACCTCGTCGGCAACATAGACAAGGGTGTTGCCCTCATCGGCGAGAGCGTTTGCGTCATCGAGGCGGTCGTTCTCAATGCCGTATTTGGCAAGCAGCTTTGCGTTACCGAAATAATATGATTTGCCGCCGATAACGGTGCGGATTCCCATGCCGTCGATGTTTTCAAATTGCTCGGGTTCGCTGAGTGTGAGAGTGTTATCCTTTGCATATTCGGCGAAAGCCTTCGATATCGGATGGCTCGACTTCGCTTCTGCCGAGCAGACAAGGCTCATCATGTCCTTTTCGGGCATTTTGCCGAAGTCGATAACTCGTGAAATTTTGAGATTTCCGTAGGTGAGAGTACCTGTCTTATCGAAAACGACTTTGTTGATTTTTGACGCCGTTTCAAGGACATCTCCTTTTTTGATGAGTATGCCGTTTTTGGCGCATCGACCTTCTGAAACGACAATTGCAAGCGGAGTTGCAAGACCCAGACTGCACGGGCAGGCGACAACAAGAACCGTTACGAATGTATTCAGTGCGGCGTTGAAGCCCTGACCTGCGGCAAGATAGCCCACAAAGCTGAGAATTGCGATTCCGATAATAGTCGGAACAAAATAAGAGCTTATCCTGTCGGCGATTCTTGCAAGCGGAATCTTAGCCGACGAAGCCTCCGTAACAATGTGAACAATTTCGGAAATTGTCGATTCCTTGCCTATTCGTTCGGCGGAATATTCGATGTAGCCGTCGTAGTTGATACTTCCGGCGATGACTTTTGCGCCGATTTCCTTTGCGGCGGGCTTGCTCTCGCCCGTGATGAATGATTCGTCAAGGTGAGTTTTGCCGAAGGTTATCGTGCCGTCAACGGCAATTCTTTCACCGGGCTTGCAAATAACGGTGTCGCCCTTTTGAATTTCGTCAATCGTGACTTTTTTCTCGCCCTCGGCAGTCTTGATAACTGCATCCTTTGGTGTTATTTGAACAAGGCTTTGAATCGCTTCCTTTGTCTTGTCCTTGCTCACAGAGTCAATATAACGTCCGAGCTTGATGAAGTAGATAACTATTGCGGCCGACTCAAAATAGAGCCGGTGGATATAGTGGTGATGTCCCATGAATATCATCACAACCGAGAAAATGCTGTAAATAAGGCTTGTCAGAACGCCGAGAGTAACAAGAGTGTCCATGTTCGGCGTGCGATGAAACAGGTTTTTGAATCCGCTCTTGATGATGTCAAAGCCGTAAACAAGGAACGGTACCGTCAGAATAAGCAGTGACGATGCGAACGCTTTATCATGGGTGTGCATTGCAAGAAACGGGATTTCCGGCAGGCCTATCATTGAGCCCATGGAGATATACATAAGGATTACCGCCAAAGCTGTCATTATGACAAACCATAATTTTGACATTTTTGGTGAGCTGTTTTTCTCAAATTCGTCAAAAAGACCGAGACTTTCGAATCCTGCTTCCTTTACAAATTTTTCAATTTTTTTCCTATTGAGAACGCTCTCATCATATTCGATGAGAGCGTTAGCCATAACGAGGTTAACGCTTGCAGAAATAACCCCGGTTTGTTTGTTTAAATATTTTTCAAGTCCGTTTGAGCATGCGCTGCAGCTCATTCCGCCGATTTTTAAATTGATCTTTTTCATGACCTATTAACCTTCGATCTCCTTTAAAGCAGCTAATTCGGATTTATTTACGGTTATTTTTTTGTCCTTTATGAGTTTCACGTCACGTCGGCTGAAAACTGCCGGTGCGGCTTCGGGACTGCGGTCAAGGCGAACCTTGAGCATTCCCTTGAGCAGATCGGTTTCGACAACTGTTCCTCTGCCTGAGCTTGTGTCAACGATTGCGCCGACCTTGGGAGTTACCCTGAGCAAATGCTCGTACGATTCCTGCTCGTATTTAAGACAGCACATAAGTCTGCCGCAGGTTCCGCTTATCTTTGTCGGGTTGAGGGAAAGACCCTGCTCCTTTGCCATTTTAATCGAAACGGGCTGGAAGTCACCGAGAAAGCTGTTACAGCAGAAGGGTCTGCCGCACATTCCGAGACCGCCCTTCATCTTCGATTCGTCTCTGACACCTATCTGACGAAGCTCGATTCTTATTCTGAATACGCTTGCAAGATCCTTAACAAGCTCACGGAAGTCAACACGTCCGTCCGAGGTGAAGTAGAAAATCACCTTGCTTGAATCGAATGTATATTCAACGTCAATAAGCTTCATATCAAGACCGTGCAGAGCGATCTTTTTAAGACAGATGTCGAACGCTTCTTTTTCCTTCTTTTTGTTTCTTTCAACGACCTTGAGATCCTCCGCCGTTGCAACACGGACAATGGGCTTGAGCGGTTTGACGATTTCGTCATCGTTTACGTCCTTGTTTGCCTGAGCGACTTCGCCGCACTCAAGGCCTCTTATGGTTTCGACGATAGCTCGGTCACCCTTATTGAGCTTAAATCCGATGGGGTCGAAATAATATATTTTTCCGACTTCTTTAAATCGGATTCCAACAACCTCTGACATATTAAACCTCCTTATGTAGAGTATCTATATAATAAAAATAATAAAACTACCTGTTGTACGCCGAGCTGCGCATGACTGCACAAAATCGGGTGATCAGTAAATTTTTATTAGCGTTTCTGTTTATACTTTCCCTGAAATTGTCAATTTCACGGGTCATTTTCATCAGTGAATTCAGCGTCAGCTTTGATGCCGCCATGCGGCTGATGTCCGAATGGTCGGAAAGAGTGATATTACTGCCTGCCTTGATTACAACGGCGTCACGGAAAATGAGCTGTAGGGCGGGGAGGGTAGGCTCAAAAAGATTTTTGTCCTTTTCAAATTCAGCCGTGATTTTCATGAATTCACACTCTGTCGGTTTGAGAATAGCGGAGGCTAACTTTGCGGCAGTATCGTCCGCTTTTTTTCTCAGTTCGTCGGATATCTCATCATTGTCTGCGCCGAGGTCAAAGAGAGTAACCCTTGACATGATTGTTTCAAGCATTGCTGCAGAGGAATCACATTCGAGAATAAATCTCGCATACTCCGGTGGCTCCTCAATGAGCTTCAAAAGCGCATTCTGCGCCTGAATGTTCATTTTATCCGCCGAGCGGAGAATATATACCTTGCTTCTTGCTTCATTCGGGATAATGTAGGCATCATCTTTAATTTCACGGACAAGTGCGATTTTGAACATCTTTTCGCCCTGCGCCGAAGGGTCAGCGATTATAACGTCGGGATGATTTCCGCTCTGAGCCTTAATACAGTGAGAACATTTGCCGCACGGTTTTGCATCGCCCTCACAAACAAATGCTTCGGCGAGAAAGAGCGAAAGCTTTTGGCGCAGAGTCTCACTGCCGCCTCGAAGCATTATAGCATGCGGCAGACGCCCGTTCTTTATTAGTCCTGCAAGATTTTCTGCAAGACTGTTTTGGATTCCGATGTCGTTAAGGTTAATCATCACATTTTATAGAATTGGTCAACATCGAGAACGAAAACGGTTGCTCCGCCGACGGTGATTTTGACCGGGATTGCATTTACAAGGCCCGAGGAGTATGTCGGAACGACCGGTGTCAGCTCCTCGCGCTTGCGACAGTTGGTTCTGAGAATTTCAAGAAGCTCGTCTACCTTTTCGTCCTCAACGCCCATGAGAAGCGTGAGGTTTCCGGCACGGAGAAAGCCGCCCGTCGTGGAAAGCTTAGTTGCATAGAAGCCTGCCTTCGTTATCTCGTCGAGAACAATATGCGAATCGTCGCTGTTGATGACTGCAATTAAAAGTTTCATGGTTTACCTCCTGTTGTGTTTGGTAAAAAGATATATGATTTATTGCCTTTTAAGCCAATTCAGTATTTATTTCATATCTAAGGTGAGAAGAAATTTACCAAGACTTCTGCACCGAAAGAAATTTTTATCAGACTTTCACTGCCCGCTAATAATATCAAGGTTTCTTTTTATGACCTTTTCGCCGCGCCATGCGTAGGCTCTGTCGGAAATATTATCTGTTCTTGCCGTCGTTTCTATTCCGTCAAGAAAAACTTCAGCGGGATCAATTATTACTTTTTTATTCATCGGGCACACCGTTTGGCAGATATCGCAGCCCCAGGCACATCCCGTTTCTTTAATTATTTTTTTCTGCTCGGGTGTCAGCTCGCCCTTGCGCTGAGTTATGTCCGAGAGGCAAAGCTCTTTATTGAAGCCGCTTTCGCTCAGTGCATGAGTCGGGCAGGCGGAGATACATTTTCCGCAGCCGAGACATTCCGTTTCTTTTATCTCCGCCGCAGGCAGCCGCAATGTTGTGACTATTTCCGAAATGAAGAACCACGAGCCGTAGTCCTTATTGATGAGAAGCCTGTTTTTTCCCTTAACGCCCAAGCCGGCATCCATAGCCGCCTGCACCTCGGGAATCGGTGAATTGTCGGTGAAAAAAACGAATTGCTCATCAGGATAGGTTTCGCGAAGTTTTTCGAGTCCGCTCCCGACAGCCGAATTTATCGCAAGGTGATAGTCCTTGACGACGGCGTAGCGTGAGATGTTGATATCCTTATATTCGTCCTCACCGAGATAATAGGGGAAAAGCATAACTATAATGCTTTTGGCATTCTCGGGAAGTCTGCCTTTTGCACGGCAGTTAATAAGTTTGTTCCGAAACGGTTCAAAATCACAGAAGCCGTAAACAGGAGAAATTGCAGAAATGATATCATTTATCATATTATCAAATCCTATGCGACGGTTTCAACTGCCGCAATTATTAAAGGCATTGTTATTATCGACATGAAGCTTACCGTTGCGACAAGCTGCGATGCAAGTCCTGTGTCATTGCCGTATTTGGCGGAGAACAGGACAGTGTTGTTAGCCGACGGAGCACACGAGGATATCGCGAGTGCAGTCAAAAGCGTTCCGCCGAGACCGATGAGTTTGTATATCGCTATCATGACAGCCGGCAAAACTATCAGCTTTGACAGAGCTACAAGAAAAATCTTCTTGTGTTTTAAAAGACTTTTGAGCCGAGTATGCGAAAGAAATGTGCCGAAAATAATCATTGCAAAAGGCGTCTGAGTGTTCGCTATAAAATCGACCGGCTTTGTTACAAGCTCCGGAAGAGGAACCTTGAACAAAAAAAACGGTAAACCTATGAGCATTGCGATAACGCCCGGGTTGAGAATCAGTTTTTTTGCGTCGAAGCCCTTACCCTTATCCATCATGAAAACGCCGTGGGTAAAAGAAACGGCGTTGAACGCCATAACGACAGCCGAGCAATAAAACACACCCTCACTGCCGAGCAGCGCTTCGGTCAGCGGCAGGGTCATGTAGCCTACATTGCCGTAAATTGCGCCGTATTTGTATACGCAGTTTTCGTCACGGTCACCCTTGGAAAACAAAGGAGTGTTAATTGCAATCGCTATAAAATGCATGAGGAATCCGCATCCGACGGCAATCAAAAGCCTCGTTCCGCTGTCCTTGGTGAACTCCCGTGTGAAGAACGAGTTAATAATAACGCTTGGTGTTATTATATAGAAAAGCAAGTCGGTGCAGGCTTTTCCCGTTTTCTCGGTGAACAAACCTATTCTGTCGCAGACAACTCCGACAAGCACCATGACATACAGTATGCCTACCTGACGCGCCGCAATAATAAAATTGTCAAGAAACATAAACTACCCCGATTATTCCTCCGGTTCACTCGTTTGAGCCTTGGCTCTCGAAAGAAGATTGTAGATTATATAAGCTGCCGCGCCGAGGTCACTGTAGGAAACGCCGTAGTGATCGTTGAGAAGCTCGGATTTGCCGGTTACCATGAGAATAAATCTCGGCAGGAAACACATCAGAGCAAACATTGCGGCAGGAATTCCGTAGGCAAAAATCTTCCAAAAGACGGTTTTTACGTCAATTCTCGCAACGGTCTGAGCCAATGCAAAGAAGAAAAGCATGAGAAATACGATTTCAAAAAGTTCAAGCAGAAGATCCGAGACATTGATAAAGCTTATAGTTCTCTTGAACTTGTAGAGAAGTCTGAAAATGCACCAGAGAACAGGAGTCAGACCGAGAAGCTTGAGCTTGGAGCCGTCGGAATTTCCGAGACTGACCGAAAGGCCGGAGACAAAGAAGTAAACGGCGGCAATTGCACCCGAAACAGCCTGGAGAAGAAGAAGTGTTCCTCCCTGCTTCTTGACGTATTCGGCAATTGTTGAGCCGGAGGAAGCGGCGGCGTCATAAAGGTCAAAGTAGCTCATAAGCTGACCTGCCGAGTCAATGATTATCGTAACGGCAAGAATCAGCGAGAGAACAAGAAAAACAGGCGATTTTTTGACCGATGCAACGGTTATCATTTTTTTCCTGTTGATAAGCGGGATGGCAATTGCGGTAATCACTGCGATTCCGAGCAGGGCATAGATAATATAGACCGAGAAATCGATCGTAGAGTAGAAGCCCGTTTCGGGTTCAAGGACCTTGAAATACTGATAAACCCTCAGCGGCACCGCAACAAGCAGTGCGCAAAGAGAAACCAAAAGCGGAAGCTTGTAAATTACATCACTTTTACTTTTCATTTTTTATTCCCCCTGAATAATTCTTTCTTCATAAGGTACATATCCCTGGTCGGGAGCATATTTAGCAATTCGGTTGTTGATAGTGACGTATTTTCTTCTTGCCATTACGCTCTTATAGGCCGGACGGATAATTCTGCCGCCTGTTGCAAGCTCCTCAAGACGGTGAGCCGTCCAGCCTGCGATTCTTGCGGTCGTGAAAAGCGGAGTGTAAAGATCCTCGGGGATACGAAGCATCTCGTAAATAAAGCCCGAATAGAGATCAACGTTTGCGCAAATCGGCTTTTTATTGCCCTTCTCTTTGAGGAATACTTCGGGAGTCAGGCGCTCAACGGCATCAATGAGATTGAATTTTTCCGTATTGCCGGTCTTTTCGGCGTATTTGCGAGCCTCTTCCTTGAGAATAACCGCACGGGGATCGGAAAGCGTGTAAACAGCGTGACCCATTCCGTAAATAAGACCCGAATGGTCGCCGGCTTCCTTTCTGATAATTTTTGCAAGATAGTCGGCAATCTGACCATCGTCCGTCGGGTCGGAAACACCGTTCTGAATGAATCTTATCATTTCGGCAGCCTTGATGTTTGCGCCGCCGTGCTTCGGTCCTTTCAGGGAACCCATACCGGCGGCAATGGCGGCATAGGTATCCGTTCCGCTGGAGGTAAGAACTCTTGTTGCAAAGGTCGAGTTGTTACCGCCGCCGTGCTCGGCATGAACCATAAGGCAAAGGTCAAGAAGCTTCGCCTCGTCATCCGTGAAAGTCTTGTCCGAGCGAATCGAACGGAGAATTGTTTCGGCCGTTGACTGGTCGGGCTTCGCCGGATGGATATACATACTCTTTTTGAGATAATGACGGCGCTTTACCTGATAGGCATAAGCCATGATAACGGGGAGCTGACCGACAAGCTGAATCGATTGACGTACAACGTTTTCAAGAGAAGTATCATCGGGCGACTCGTCATATGAATAAAGTGCAAGAATTGTTCTCGTGATTTTATTCATAATGTTCGGCGAGGGAGCTTTCATCATCGTGTCCTCGATGAAATCCTCGGGAAGATTACGGCTTACGGCAAGAATATCCTTGAAGCGTGTGAGCTGCTCGGTTGTCGGAAGAGAGCCGAAAATGAGCAGCCATGCGACCTCCTCAAAACCGAAGCGGTTTTCCTCACGGCAATGCTTTACTATTTCCTGCATGTCAAAGCCGCGGAAATAGAGATGACCTTCCTTAGGTACTCTTTCACCGTCATCTATGTAGTAGCCGTCAACAGAGCTGATTTTTGTAATGCCTGCCATGACGCCCGTTCCGTCGGAATTACGCAGGCCTCTTTTAACATTGAAACGATTGAAATAATCGGGATTTATCTGATAGCTTTTGTTAAGTTCTTCAACCAAAGACTGTGTAGTTTGATCTGTAAGGGGATTGATATACGAATTCATAGCTTCACCACCAATATATTTTCAGATTATTATACTATATTATGTATTATAAAGTCAAGAATTGAAAAACAAATAAACTGTTAACAGAACGATTTTTTGCATATTTTTTCACCAAATCGGCTTTGTTTTTATCGGCGGATACTTAAAACAAACGGAACCAACGCATATTTATGCATAAGTTCCGTTTTATCATTATTTATCGAAATAGGTTTCGGTGAATTTTTCACACATCGGCATCGGGCAGCAAGCAAGGTTTAATCCTGTCAGTTCATTATATATTCCGAATTGAACAGCTCATAAATTGCGGCGTTCAGGTTCCTGTTCTCAGCTTTTTGAAGATTGAGGTCGTCTGACAAAATCTCCTGCGCAAAGCGGTGAGCCTCGGTTAATAATGCCGAGTCGGTCAGCGACGCCATTTTCATGTTCGGCAGTCCGTGCTGACGTGCTCCGAAGAAATCGCCCGGTCCTCGCATTTTCAAGTCCTCGTCGGCAATCTTAAAGCCGTCGGTCGTTTTCGTCATTATCTCCATGCGCTTTTTTGCGCTGTCGGTTTTTGCGTCTGAGATAAGAATACAGGTTGATTTATACTGCCCTCTGCCGATTCGTCCTCTGAGCTGATGAAGCTGCGAAAGACCGAACCGTTCAGCGTTTTCGATAACCATAATGACGGCATTCGGCACATCAACGCCGACCTCGATGACCGTTGTGGCAATGAGCAGCTGGACCTCACCCGAAACAAAGCGTGACATAACCTCGTCCTTTTGCTTCGGTTTCATCTTTCCGTGGAGCAGTCCGACCTCGTAGCCGTTAAAAAACCCTTTTGAAAGATTTTCCGCATAGCTCTCGGCGGCGGCGATATCCTCGTCACCCTCCTCAACAAGGGGACACACGATATAGCCTTGCCGACCCTCATCGAGGTGCTTCTTGACATAGCCGAAGGCTCTTGCGCGGAGCTTACCTGTGACGTAATATGTCTCAATCGGCTGTCTGCCCGGCGGAAGTTCGTCGAGCACGGAGACATCCAAATCGCCGTAGAGCATGAGGGCAAGTGTCCTCGGAATGGGTGTTGCCGACATGACAAGTGTATGCGGCTTGTCTCCTTTTTTGCTCAGTGCCGCTCTGTGCTTAACGCCGAAGCGGTGCTGTTCGTCTGTTATGACAAGACCGAGGGCGCTGAACTCGACATCGTCCTGAATCAGCGCATGGGTGCCGATTATAAGCCGGGTTTCACCGCTTTTCAGGCGCTCTTTGATTGCCCGTTTGTTTGCTGCCGTGACCGAGCCTGTCAGTAGCTCGGCATGAATGTTTGTATCTTTAAAAAAGTTTTGGCATGTTCTGAAATGCTGTTGAGCGAGAATTTCCGTCGGCGCCATGAATGCGCATTGGTATCCGTTCTTGACAACGGTATAAATCAGTGCGGCGGCGACGGCAGTCTTGCCTGAGCCGACATCGCCCTGCAAAAGGCGGTTCATCGTTATCCCGCTTGTCATCTGACTTATACTTTCGCTGACGGCACGGTTCTGCGCTCCCGTAAGCCTGAAAGGCAAAAGACGTTTAAATTCGTCGGTATAATCCTGGGTGACGGCAACCGGTGTTGTTTCTTTCCTGTTACCCTTCAGCTTCATTAAGCCGAGCTGGAAAATAAAAAGCTCCTCAAAAATTATTCTTCGCCGTGCCTCGTGAAGCATATCCTCGTTTGTCGGCAGGTGAAGCTCGTGAATTGCCTTGTTAATCTCCATAAGGCAGAGCTTATCTCTGAGCGACTGCGGCAGACAATCTGTAAAATAATCGTTGCCGGAGGAAAATACCTGACGTATAAGCTTTTCGATATATTTTGAATTGACGCCTGCCGTCAGGTGGTATATTGAATGAATTCTTTCGCCGCTTGAAGCTTTTTCAATCAGCGGTGAGGACATTTCGCGTCGGTGGAAATTTCCGCCGACTTTTCCGTAGAAGAGATATTCTTCGCCCGCTTCGAGGGCTTCGGCGGTGTACTTGCTGTTGAAAATCGTGATGTTCATAAGCGACTCGCCGTCGGTCACAACGGTTTTGTAAATCGTCATTCCCTTGCTGACCTTGGCTCCCTTTGGCTTGTGGTCAACGGTCGCTTTAACACAGCACGGCTCGTCAAACGGAGCGGCGGCGATGCTCGTCACCTTGCTCCAGTCCGTGTATTCTCTCGGATAATAGCGCAGAAGATCGCCGACGGTGAAAATCCCGAGCTTTCCTAAAAGCTTGGCTCTTTTTTCACCGACTCCCTTTAAATATTGTATATTGGTGGTTCTGTCCATCACTGCGCCGTCCATTCGTCGATATTGGCAAAGCAGTCGCCGGGGACTGTCTTGATTTCGCTCGTTATTTTATCAGAGCTGACGGTGATGCCCTGTCTGAATGCAATGGGGATAAACGGAAGCTCGTCGGAAAACGTGCCGATAAGCTTTTGCATATCCGCCTGTCCGCCGAGGTATTTGTTATAAATTCTTGCCGTTTCGCTTTTTTCGGAAATACCGTATCTGAGTCCGCCGTCGGTCGAGAAAAATCTCGAGAGACCGAAGCTGTTCGGAAGCTCTGTTTCTCCGATATACATATCGAAGCTGTCACTTGATATCGAAGAAGCGTAGTCGGAATAGGAGGCTTCTCTGATAGTGACATTGATGCCGATCTTTTCGAGCGCTTGCTGAATTCCGCGTGCAAGAGAACGGCGAAAATCATTTTCGCTGTTTACAAGCAGGGTCAGATCCATGACTTTATTCTCGTTATATCTTGCACCGGAATCGTTGATTTTTGAATATCCTACGTCCTCAAGAAGCTCAATTGCACTGTCCGTTTTTTGATTTAAAGTCGGCAGAGTGCAGCCCTTGAGCTTGTAATATGACGGGTGGAAGGGGAGAGCCGAAGCGACGGCGCAGCCCGCAAAGGCGTCGGAGGCAAGTTCGGCTCTGTTGAGAGCAAGAGAAATTGCACGGCGGACCTTTGGCTCGGAAAGAACGCTGTCTTGAGAATTGATGCCGAGATATACAAGATTGGTAAGCTCAATATTGTTGCTTATTTTTGTAAACTTGGTGTATTTTCCGCTATCAAAATTATCGCAGTAAAAGTCAATTTTATTCAGCTCGAAAAGGCTGCTGAAAGATTCGGATGCGGAAATATCAATGAGACCGATTTTTGCATATTTCGGATTGTATCCGCCCAGACGGGACTTATTATATTGAAGATATTTGCTTTCGCTGTTGGTGACAAAGGTATAGCGTCCGCTGCCGACGGGAATTTTTGATGTATATCCGCCGCCGGAAGCCGTCGTTGTGCTTTCTTCATCGTCGCTGTCGGTTTGTATATCCTCGCTTGCTGTTTTGTCGTAGGAACCTTTTTTGACAATCGGAAAAATGAGGTTTGCCGCCTCGGATTTGTCGGTATTCCTGAGCGTGAAAGCAGCGGTATAAGTGCTGTCGGTTGACGCCGAGTCTATGTTTTCAAGATAGGCGGCGTATGTTACGCTCGCTTTTGCCTGATTGAATGAATAGACAACATCGTTTGCCGTGAGAGGTGTGCCGTCCGTGAATTTGAGACCGTTCTTGATTTTTACGGTGAGCTTTTTGTCCGCAACAGTGTATGACTCGGCGATTACGGCAGTCTCTTTAAATGTCTCGTCAACCTTGAAAAGTGAATCGTAAATCAGACCCGAAATGTATTTATTCATGGAATTTGTCAGCTTATAGGGGTCAAGAGAATCCGTGCGTATATAAGGAACGGTGAAGCCGATCTCGTCAATAGGCTCGGGCTCCTTATCCTTTCCGAGATTTGAAATTGTGTCAATTACGGATTTACCGCCGCAGCCGCAGAGCGAGAAAAGAACCGTCAGGCATACAAAAGCGGCGATTATTCTTTTGGTATATTTAAACATGGTATTACTCCCTTTTATCTATTGCTTCAACCGAAACGGTTTTTCCCGTTGCTTCGTCGATTTCAAATATACAGCCGTTTAAAAGAATTTTATCCTCCTTGGCTTGAAAAAGCGTCGGTATACCCGTTTTGAGAGCACGGATTATGCAATCCGTCTCAATCCCGAGTACGGAATCTTCACTGCCGCACATTCCGAGGTCGGTTATATAACCCGTGCCCTGCGGAAGTATTTGGGCGTCGGCGGTTCTGACATGGGTATGGGTGCCGAAAAAGGCGGAAACGCGTCCGTCGGCATAGAAGCCGAGGGCTCTTTTTTCCCCCGTAGCTTCGGCGTGAAAATCAACGATTTTTATTTTGCAATCCTTGATTTCCTCAATCGCCCTGTCGAGACTGTCAAACGGATTGGCATAGTTTGCATTGAAAAAAGCACTGCCCATGAGATTGATGACTCCTATGCGATACCTGCCCATGTCAATTATCCCCGTGCCCTTTCCGGGGCAGGAGGGGTGCATATTGTAAGGTCTCAGACAAAATTCGTTTTCGTCAAGAAAATCCGATGCTTCACGTCGGCGAAAGACATGGTTGCCTGTTGTTATCATGTCAACGCCCGAGGAAAAAAGACTTTCCGCCGAGCTTGGAAGTATGCCGTTGCCCTTTGCGGAGTTTTCGCCGTTCGCTATGCACACATCAATATTATATTGCCTTTTGATTTTTGGGAGAAGCTTTGAGAGCGCTCGGCAACCACCGTCGCTGACAACATCTCCTATGGCAAGAAGCTTCATAAAATCACACTTTCAATATGAAAATATACGCCTATATTATATCAAAGAGAATATAATTTGTACAGAAAAAATAAAATAAATATTGACATATTTATATTAAGCCGTTAAAATTAAAATAAGGGTTTTATAAATCCGAAAATAAAAAGCCTCAGAAAGGGGAACATTTTGATTATGAAAATGCTTAAAAAAATATCTGCGGTCGTCTTAGCCGTTGTAATGGTGATCGGCATTTTTGCGGTTTCGGTTTCTGCCGCTCCCGCCGCACCCGAGTTTAAATTAAAAATAAAGAGTCAGTCGAGCTCATCCGTTGTATTCGTGCTGTCGCTTGCAAGCGGAAGCGTAAATTCATTTGACGTTCAGTTCAACGTCTCCGGCTCGATAGGTGCATGCAAGAGCATTGCGATAACGAGCGAGCTCAGAGATTTAAAGTACAGCATTGAGGACAGCAACGGAATCGTTTCAATGGCAAACAATACCGACACAAAAATGATTTCGTTCGCTTCGACAAAGACAATTTCAAAGGCGATCCCGCTTTATGAAATAACCTTTGCAAAAAGCTCAAAGAACGTTACAACGTCCGATTACGGCGCAACATTTTCAAGCTGCGTTCTGACCTCGGGAAGCACGAACATTGATATGACCTCACGGGTTAAGCTTATCACGGGATACATAGATTTCAAGACAGAATCAATCAGCGCAAACTACAAGCAGACTAAAAAGATTGATTTTGAGTCAAGCTATGACGCAAAGCAGATCAAGTGGGAATCCTCAAACACCAAGGTTGCGACCGTTGACGACAGCGGTAACGTAAAAATGACGGGTAAGGGTACGGCTACGATTACTGCCAAAAGCACCGACGGCAAAGCAGCGGCGGAATGTAAGGTAACCGTAAGCTACGCATGGTGGCAGTGGATCATCATGATCGTGCTCTTAGGCTTCCTCTGGTATTGATTTACCGAAAATAAAAAATCAAGCTCCGAAGTTTTTGACCTCGGAGCTTTTTTGATGCAATTGTGCGGTGCTGCCTTAAAATCAGAAAGGAAGAATATCCTTGACCTTTGCGGCAACCTCTTTGATTTTAGCTGTGCCGTCCTCAACCATTTTCTTTGTCGCAATGGCCGAGTATCCGTCGCAGGGGCCTATTTCCTGAGCGGTGAGGCTGTCTATCATGAGAGCCATTTTGATGAACGATACCGTCTGCTCATACATGAGCTCGGCGTCGAATTTATCCATCTCGTGGTTATCGCTGATAACACAAAGACAGTCGGGAGCGGTAACCAGAGCAATCTCGGGAATCCCGCAGTTGAAGAGCGGCTGTCCCTCGCCGAAGTGAAGAAGATTATGTCCTCTGAGCGTGAGGGTATATACCTTTTTACGATCCTCAAGCGACTTGAAATAGATGTCGTCCATGACCTTATTGCCTGTGTAGACGATTTCGGTTTCAACGTCACCGGCCTGCCTGTATTCGCCGTTCTCATCGGTTTTCCACATTTTGCAGCCGAGGTGCTCAACGGAAAGTCCGGCAACCGCCTTGAGGTGACCCTCCTTGCCGTCCCAGTGGCTTCTGTGAGCGGTCAGCCATTTTGATGTTGCCTGAACTCCGCCGCCGTCAAGGTTCTTGAAATTCGGCAGTCTGAAATGACCTGTGACAAATACAAAAATATGCGTCCTCTTGAGAGGCTTATCCTTGAGATATTTTATCATGGCAAGCATTGCGATAGGACCGTTTTCTTCAATGCAGTTTGTGCCGTCGGTGTGGGTGTTGATGATAACGCTTTCGCCCTCTTCTTCGCCGTCAAGCACACACCAGAAGGATTCTGTCTTTGCATATTCGTCAATTATGCCCTCAAGGGTGAGCGTTGCGAATGCACCCTTTTCTGCCTCCTCAATGACCTTTTTGCCGTTCTTTGAGTTGACCCAAACGGCGGGAATTCCCTGATAGTCGAGAATGAACGGAAGATACTGACCCTCGATGCAGTCGTCATTTATGCCTTTCCAAATGCAGATAACGCCCTTTGCGCCTGCCAGCTTCGCCATTTTGAGAAACGGGAAGTTGACAAATGCCGTTGCAACGGGTCCGTTATAGTGGCTCGGAAGTCTTAGACCCTCAGGAATGCTTCTTTCACGCTCGTTGAAAGCAATTTCACTTGGCAAAAAGTCAAGCTCGTTGACCTCAACAACGGCGATTTTATCCGTAGCGTTGAGATAGCCGACATGTTTTTCTCTAACAAGCGTCATCTGTGCCGTTATGCCCTCGGCGGGAGTTCTGCCCGAATATGGGAATGCCGAAGAAATAGGAACCTCGAACTTCTCATCCAAGTCTTTAATTACAAGCTTTTTGTTTGTCTCCTCCCAGCGCATAAAACGGCTGGGGTCGGAGAAAGTTTCAATGCCCATGTCGTGAATCCGGCTTTTTAGATATTTTATAAAGTTGCGCTGAGCCTTTGTTCCCGTCAGACGGACGCCGAAGGAGTTCATCTTTTCGACTTCCTTTTGCAAAAGCTCAGGCGATGTGATGTTTGACATATCAATTTCCATGTTTATCTGCCTCCAATATTTTCTTACGATATTATACTATAATACCCGTTTATTTTTCAACCTGAAACGGGAAAGATTGTTAAAATTTTTACAGATTGTTTAAATTGTTGATTTTCGGCTTGGAAAAGAGTAGAATTATTAAAGATATTAAAGCGAAAGGAATGACTGAATGAAATACACAACGCTGCTTCTTGACCTTGACGAAACGCTTTTCGACTTCTCAAAATCCGAAAAATTCGCAATAGACAAGCTGATGGAGAAATATAATATCCCCGTGACTGAGGAGAACCGTCGGCTTTATTCAAAAATCAACGATGAAAAATGGAAAAAGCTTGAGAGGGGAGAGTTGACGAGACCTCAGCTTTTCCGTGAAAGATTTGACGATTTCTTAAAAAAAACAGGTGTGACGGCGGACACGGACGAAGCAAATCTCTCCTATATGAAATTTCTGTCGCAGGCGAGTTTTATTCTCGACGGCGCACTTGAAACATGTAAAAAGCTCAGCGGGAATTATTCGCTCTATCTTGTGACGAACGGAACAAAAATCGTTCAGAAAGGCAGGCTCAGCGGCTCGCCGATTATGAAATATATCAAGGACATTTTTATTTCCGAAGAGATCGGCTTCAATAAGCCGCAGAAGGAATATTTCAACTACGTTCTGGAGCACATCGAAGAAAAGGACAAGACGAAAATTCTCGTCGTCGGCGATTCTCTTTCTTCGGATATTGCAGGCGCCGAAAACAGCGGACTTGACTCCTGCTGGGTGAACAGGAAAAATCAAAAAACCGTAAGCGATGCAACCTACACGATAAGCTGCATAACGGAGATATTCGATATTTTGCAAAATAATTCCAATTAAGATTTTTGCATAATGTTGCATAAAATTTTAATTGTATATTGATTTTATTCGATATATTTGTTATTATTATCTTGATAAAATATAACGGAGGTTATTTTATGAAACTTTCAAAGAAGATCATTTCCGTAATTCTTTGCGTGATTATGGTTTTCACCATGTCGGCTGTTGCCATAACGGCGAACGCAAAGGACGATGTTACACCGGTCGTTTTTATTCCGGGTATCGGCCAGTCGCAGACATACAAATATGATGACGAGGGCAAGCAGATCGCAAGCTGGAATATGCTCCATGTCAACACGGACTTTGCAAGCTACTCAATTATTGATTGGGTCAAGATGATTCGTCTTGTTGCGGGCCTTATTGTAACAATTGCGGTTCAGCGTGACGTCGTTTCCGAGAGCACGATCAAGGGAGCACTTGAGGTTCTCTTTGTTGACCATCTCAGAAATGCCGACGGCTCGTTCGTTAACAACGTTGTAACACCTAACTATCCGTGCCCGATTTCGGGATACAACGAGGACGCAAGAGGAATTTTTAACAGACGTATTCCCTGTCAGGCTCTCGTTGACGAGATAGGTGAGGACAATGTTTATTGCTACAACTATTCGATTTTCTCAAACACATTTGAGAATGCACAGGGTCTTAATGATTACATAGAGAATGTTGTTCTGCCGCAGACAGGCTCGGATAAGGTCATCCTTGTTCCGATGAGCATGGGAGCAAGCGTTGTAAACAACTATCTCAATCTCTATCCAGATGCGGGCAGAGTTGAGAAGATAATCAGCGTCGTAGGCGCATGGCAGGGCAGCAGCGTTTTTGCCGACCTCATGCTTGCAGACTTTGACGAGAACGCTCCCGATTTGGTTTATACCGACGCTATTCAGCAGATCGGTGTTGACGCTATGACCGGCTCACTAATCAATATTGCAGCAAGAATTCTTCCGAAGCAGGAAGTGGACAACCTTCTTTATGACATAATTTCCGCTTTTGTTAAGACGCTTATCGTACCGAACACATCGCTTATTTCTCTCTGCCCTCCCGACAGATACGAGGAGTTTGCAGATAAGTATCTTCAGGGCGAGGAGCATGCAGAGACAAAGGCTCAGGCAGACAGCTACGCAAAGGCTCAGCGTGAAGTCAAGGAAAGACTTGAGTATCAGCAGGAGAAGTTCGGCACGGAGCTTTACTTCATTGCAGGCTATAACCTCGGCTTCGGCGGCGGCAGCGGAGATTTCGGATTCTTCAAGTTCTTTGAAACTCAGGATACAACGAACTCCGATGAAGTTATCGAGATCTCGTCAACGGCTCCGGGTACATCATATGTTCCGGCGGGCACATCATTCAGCGACGAATATATCGCAGACCCGTCTCACCATGTTTCTCCCGACGGATCTATCGACACCTCAACGGCTTATTTCGAAAAGACAACATGGTACTTCAATAAGCAGTATCACGAGCTTACAAACAATAACATCGCTCTCAACCTTGCTTATGATATCGCAATGAACAAGGTGAAGAGCATCGATGATTGCAAGGATACTTATCCGCAGTTCAATAATGTGAGAAACCTCAAGAAGCTGAACCGTTATCTCGGTGATGCGGAGCAGGTATTCAAGCTTGGTGTTCTCTCGGCTGAGGATGATGCGGCACTCAGAAAGGCTGTTGCCGACGCAAACGCCGTTATCGCAAACACGGTAATCGACCCGGAGACCGACAACAAGACTACAGAGAATATGCGTTCAATTATGGCTGAGCTTGTTGCAAAGTATGACCTTGCAACGGAAGAGGTTAAGAAACAGCTCGACTACGACGGACTTATGAGAGGCGACTACAAGCCTGCATCGGAGCCGGACAAGACAACGGTGATTCTCACTTCCGCTCTCGGTGCAGTCGCAAAGGTTTTGACTCTCATCTTCGGCAAAAAGGGCTTCGGTGACTTCTGGAGCTTCATATTCTGAGAAAAATATAATGTTTTCGGTTGAACAATAATTATGCCGATTCTCCCCTTGATTTGATCGAGGGGAGATTATTTTTTGAAAGAAAAGGGAAAAGTGAATACGATGGAATCAAAAATGTCGAATTTCATAGGAATAATGCCCGTCATCGGTCTGAGAAAAAAGAAGCATTGCCCTAATAGAAGCAAAATGTTTTCGAGCCAACCTTATTCTTGTTCGTTTTTACCGAAAAATTACGGTATGATTTGTTCAAGTTGTAAAAGCTTTTATTTGCTGTGTGAAAGTATACACCTTTCAACAGCTTTTTGTGCATGTTATTGTTAAAATTCAATATTATTCATTTTTATTGGTTTTTATTCTTGAAATATACATTAAATTGTGCTATATTGTATGAGATAAAAATTGCCGCACTATTTGAGCGGCGGATAGGAGTTTGCTATGGAAATCAAACGTTCAGAAAATTTACAGCCGGTTCATTCCGACATCAGAGGTCCGCTTTATCTTGAAAGCCAGAGAATGAATAAGGAAGGCATTAAGGTGCTTCGTCTCAACACAGGTAACCCTGCCACATTCGGCTTCGGAATGCCCGACAGCGTAAGAAATGCACTCCTCAACAATGCCGATAAGGCTGTTGCATACTGTGATCTTAAAGGTATGCCCGATGCCCGTGAGGCAATTTGCAATTATCACAAAAGCAAGGGCGTTCAGGGAATAACTCCCGATGATATATATATCGGTAACGGTGTCAGCGAGCTTGTTCTCATGGCGCTTCTTCCGCTTCTTAATAAGGGCGACGAGGTTCTTATGCCCTCGCCGAGCTATTCGCTTTGGTCGAACTCAACTTATATCGCAGGCGGTCAGCCCGTTTTCTATAAGTGTAACGAGGAAAACAATTGGTATCCCGATATCGACGATATGAGAAGCAAGGTAACCTCCAAGACAAAGGCTATTGTTATCATCAACCCGAACAACCCGACCGGTGCTGTTTACCCGAAGGAGGTTCTTGAGGACATTATTCAGGTTGCCCGTGAAAACGATCTTCTCATTTTCTCAGATGAGATTTACGACAGACTTGTTATGGACGGCGTTGAGCACTATTCGACAGCCGCTCTCGCTCCCGACAGAATGGTTATCACAATGAACGGACTTTCAAAGTCACACATTGTCTGCGGTTTCCGCTGCGGCTGGATGTGCATCAGCGGCTATAAGGGCAAGGCCGACGACTATGTTGAGGGTATATTCCAGATTGCCGCCATGCGTCTTTGCGGCAACGCTCTTACTCAGCTCGTTATTCCTGCAGCTCTTGAAGACAACGCAAGCACACAGGCTATGCTTGTTCCGGGCGGCAGACTTTATGAGCAGAGAGAGGCCGTTATCCGTGAAATCGACAAGATCGACGGACTTTCGGTTGTCAAGAACCACGGTGCGTTCTATGTGTTCCCGAAGCTTGACGTAAAGAAGTTCAACATTACAAATGACAAGAAGTTTGCTTTTGATCTTCTTCATGAGAAGCACATATTCATCGTTCCCGGTTCGGGCTTTGACTGGCATGAGCCGGATCACTTCAGAATCGTTATGCTTCCCGAGCCGAACGAGATCGCACAGGCTATCCGTGACATCGGTGACTTCCTCCACGGTTATTGGCAGAAGAACGACTGATAATTAAAAGAATAACGCTGAGACTTTTACGTAAAGCCTCAGCGTTTTTTATATACTGTGCGTTTTGTTATTGTCCTTAGACAAAAGCACCTCCTGACGAAGATTCCCGTACTTGCACCAAAGCTTTGGGTCGGTGTATTTTTTCCAGCTTTCAAAATTGTTATTTATGAGAAAATCTCTCATTTCCGTTGCTGAAATATCAATTGTTTTAGGAATATAAAGCTCGGCGATTGAAGCACCCTCAACACTGTCAAACCAGCTTATTCGTCTTGCCTCCTTGCCGGATATGAGCAGATCCGGCATTTCGCCGAAGCGGTCAATGACATTTTTCAGGACGTAATCTCCCCATGTTGAATTGTTGCCGACGCCTATATCGGGGAGAGGGTAGACGTATATTTTTTCACCGAAAACCGTTTTGAGGATATCCTCTCTCGTCTCGTATGAAAAGGGGTTTTTGCTTGTGCCGGATTCGTTGGACGAGCCGACGAAGATTCCGACCTTGTCGCAAAGCTCAATCGCCCTGTTTATCATGTCGGCGTGTCCCGAATGGAGAGTCTGAAAGCGTCCGACCAAAATTCCCAGTCTGTAAGGTTTATTGTTCATGTTAAATCTCCCGCTTTTTATTCGTGTGCAAAATCGTATATTTTCTGTATCTCGGGCGGCAGCTTGTCCGGAAGCATTTTCTTCAAATTATCCTCGTTTCCGTCCTTTATCGCCTGTTCATAATACCAGCACTTGAACTGAAGCATGGCACGGGTTTTTTCAAGACGTTTCATTTCTTTTTCAACGTTTTCCTTTTGCTTGATAAAAAGCTCCAGTCGCTTGGAATATGTGCCGTTACCTTCGGCACACCACTGAATGAATTGACGAATATCCTTGATTTCAAGACCCGACTTTTTAAGACACTCGATAACATTGAGCGTTTCAAGGTCACGGTCACTGAATTTGCGTATGCCGGAGGAACGCTCGATGTTCGGCAGAAGACCCTCCTTGTCGTAATAACGAAGAGTTGAAACCGGCAAATTGAATTTTTCCGAAACCTGACCGATACTGTACATAAAAACACCCCACAATTTTTCAAAAAACACTTGACCTAAAGTTAAGTTTAGATGATATAATCATTATACAGCAAAGAATTATATATGTCAATGTCGAAAGGAAGGAACAAATCATGTCCAAAAAAGTTCTTATTATAAGTACAAGCTTGCGAAAAAACAGCAATTCCGAGGCACTTGCAAAGGCTTTTGCCGACGGTGCTTTCAGCGCAGGCAACGAGGTTGAAACCGTTTCGCTCATGGGCAAGAATATAGCGTTTTGCAAGGGCTGTCTTGCCTGTCAGAATCTCGGCCATTGCGTAATCGGTGACGATGCGCTTGAAATTACCGAAAAAATGAAAAACGCCGAGGTTATAGCTTTTGCAACGCCGATTTATTATTATGAGATGAGCGGTCAGATGAAAACATTGCTTGACCGTGCAAATTCGCTTTTTTCGAGTGACTGTAAATTCAGGGACATCTATTTCCTGTCAACTGCCGCCGATGACGGGAGCGGAGTTGACGAACGCGCGCTTCACGGACTTGAGGGTTGGATAGTCTGTTACGAAAAATGCAAGCTTGCCGGAAAGGTTTTCGCCGGAGGAGTCAATGCTCCGGGCTCAATTAACGGTCATTCGGCACTGAAAGAAGCCTTCGATATGGGTGCAGAAATAGAATAAAAAAATAGCTGAGCAGGCACATGAAAAAGTGCCTGCTGATTTTTTTTGAAAATTTTTTAAAAATTTTTGTCACAAATCAAAAAATTCGACATATATATTGGGAGGTTGAAATAATGGAAGAAAACATGAGATCTCTGGAAAGAAAACTAAATCAAATTATAGACGATGAGCTGAAAAAGAACATACCTCAGATTGACACTGAATTGATTATGGCTTGTTGCGACGGTCTGCTGCGAATAGACGACATAAAACGTTACACTGTCACGGAATCGGAAGTGAAAGACTCAATTGCAATTATCTGCAAAAAACCTAAAGAGATCATAGGGTTCATGAGGCCACTAAGAATACTTCTTATCGCTGCGATAATACTGGTTATGTTAGCAATAGGATCAATAGGGTATGCACAATATAAATATAATATCTTTAATTTTTCGGATCATTCAACCGTACTGTTTGAACAGTCGGACAGCAAGATGGTAGATAATTTTAAATTGGGCTTTATTCCAAGCGGGTTTGCCTTGAGCTTTGAAAGCGATAATAAATATGAACATTCAAAAGAATATGTAAAAGGAAAAGATTTTTTTACCGTTACCAAAAAAGCTTGTAATGAAGGGATAAATATCAATACCGAATACAAGGACTGCAAAATAACGCAAATAAACGGAATTGACTATATTGAATATGGAGAAACCCGGCACGGATACGGAATTATTTGGGAAAAAAACGGATATCAATACACGGTTTCCGGCAATATTTCAAGTCAGGTTCTGAAGGAAATCGCGTGGCATATTGGTGAAAATTAACAATTGTGAAAAGACTTTTTGTGCAAAACAGAGAAAAGAAAAAAATCGGCAATTTTTTTGTCACAAAGCAGGGAAAAGCTCATATATATACAAATACTATTAAAGGAGGCTTATCATATGATAAGAAAAGTTCTGAAAAAAATTCTTTGCGTTGCTATGTGTCTGATAATGTGCGGCTCCACGGCCGCTATGGCACTGACCGTGGATTCTCCCGACACAAAAATCGTTGAGCCGGCATATGAAAACATTTCGGCCAATTCATGCTCGCTGAAAATCTCGGGCGTAAACTCGGTATCGTCTGCGGTCCTTCATGCCAAGGGTTCAATGTACCTTCACATCAAAATGGAATTGCAGAAGAAAAAGAGCGGCATATATCAGACAATAGAAACATGGACCGCATCAAGAACCGGAATGGTCCTGACAATGGAAGAAGAACGACTCATAAATGTTCTTGCCAGTTACAGGCTGAAGGTAACCTTTACTGCCGGTTCGGAAACCGTTGTTTATTATGATTATCCATAATAAAAGCGGAGATTAAATTTGTAGGGAAATTTATATAATATATATATGGCAAAGCGGTACCCGGATTATGTGCAAAATCAGGTACCGCTTTACTATATGAGAGAAGAATTACGGGAAAAATGCAGAATATCCGTCGTTCGGCAAAGGATCCGAGATTTTTTCTGCGGACTTTGGCTTGGAGGGGCTGCTTTTCACTTTTTTGAAATCGGGCGTTTGAATGATACGTGTGCTTGAGCCGTCGGCAATTCTTGTTTACGGTGGCGAGGTAGAATGCGATTATCAAGGGATAAAGGTTGTTTATTACGGTAATCATGTGACGGATAAAATGCAATGATTGAACTTAAAAATGTCTTTATTGACTATTCAAAAGCGGTATAGTATAATGATACAGTAAAATCTTAGGCTGAGAGAAGTACTGCGGTTTGTATGATTCGCAGTCCATCAAAAAAGGAAAAACGTATGATAATGATTGCCAGATATGGAGGTAAAAAATGAAATATTTGGGATTCGATGATATGGAATCATTAGACGAAGCTATCAGTTGCGGCGGAATTGATATGAGACAGGGTGACCAATGGGTATATATGGATGTAGATGGCTGGGGCTACCGTGTTTATGAACACGATGTTGACAGACCGTATATGGACAACCATTATGCGACACTTCAGGAAATGATTGATAACTATGTTTTCCCGGACGGAACTCCGCTAAAGGGATTGGTTGACGGAACTATTCCCGAAACGGGCGATGAATAAACAAATTGAATGATTATGAAGCAGACAGAATTACGCTGTCTGCTTTTTCTTTGCAGATTAACATAATCCTTACAAGGAATATGATGCAGAGGAAAATAAGAAAGCCTATGATCTCTCGCAAAAGCAGAGAAAGATTGAGCGTATTATCCGAGCTGACAAGCTGAAGGTTAAAGGACTTCGGGAAGCTATCGACTGTGCAGAGGATAAGACTTTAAAAAAAGAACTGTCAGAGGACTACGAAAAAGCTTCTGCAAGGCTTTCAATGCATAATGCAGAATATAACCACTTTTGCGAAAGCAACGGTCTGAAACGCTATGATGACAGATTATCAATAGCCAAGTGGAATAGGTCGGAAGCTATGAAAGCGGTACATGCTGCAAAATATTATAATGCAACAGAAGCGTTGAAAAAGATGCGTGAAAGTGGTATAATAAGAACAACAGGGAAGTACACAAAAGATTTTATTGTCCCTCAAAACCTTAATTTCGAGGGAACACATTTAGTTGCGAGAATGAAAGAGAGAAATCTATCTGAGGAGTACATATATGATATAATAAATAATCCTAATGCGGTTCTTTCAACCAGACGAGGAAAACAATATGTATTTTATTCAGAAAAGGGATTCGCGGCAGTAAATGTTGATGGTAAAATTCAGACGGCAGGTCATTTGGATGTAGGCGGCAACAACGTCTTGGAGGTGGCAAAAAAATATGGCATATACAGGAAAAGACATAAAGCAGAATAACGAAAAGGAATATTGCAGAATCTTCAACCAAGAAATAGATTCCGGGCTATGTTGGGAGATTTCCAATATAGGAAACGATAGCTTGCAATTGCCTCAGAACCTTATGCCACCTTGTGGCTGGGATGAAGCACATAAAATATGTGACAAGTGCCCCGTATACCTTGAAATGTTAGAGTAATTCTGATTATCTAATAAAAAACGATGGTAAAATTGTTCAATGCAATTTGAGAAGTAAGGAGTGATCTTAATGGTAAAAATTAAAAATGAAGATATTGAGTTTTTAAAGAAAAATATCTTTGATAATGATACCGAAAAGTTAGATAAGTTATTGAATTCTAAAAATATCAATGACCTTCTTGATGAATTGGACAATTGGTTAGCTTTTGAAGGATTTGATAAAAATTACAATCTTAATAAAGTCGGGCTTCGGGTTCAAGAGATTTACGACTATATATACGCATATAACTGTTCGTAAGGTATATAAGTGGCAATGACTTGTTTTAAGGAAATATATATAGAAAATTGAAGAAAATATATGACGGCCGTCACAAATGATGTGGCGGCTTTTTCTATGCCCGAAAACAAATAAGCAGGAGGCTTTAATTTGAAAATTTATATATCACAACCTATGAAAGGTAAATCGGATGAGCTTATTGCCGCCGAAAGAGAATTGATTATTGAACGGGTCAAGTCAATGTACGGTAATGACGTTGAAATCCTTGACAGCCTTTTCAATGATTATAACACTTAAAATTTTTTTAGCTTAATTATAAAATAAAGTCGGTTTTTCTGCAAAATGTCAAAAACGTTGATTTTACGTCGTTTAGGGCAAAATCAGCTTAATTCGGACAAAACAAAAAGACAGGTAAAAACCTGCCTTTTGGAGCTGCTAACCATTTACACCCTATATTTATAGCCATTTTCAAGGGTGTTGACTGCAATGTGACTGCAATTAACTTGTTTTGCTGAATAAGTCGTCCATGTACTGCTCAAACACATCAACATGCTTGTTCTGATAATCCTCAAATGCGTCGCAGTATGTATTGAGTGTAATGCGTATATCGGAGTGCCCGAGAAGCGATTGCAGGACCTTTGCCGACATGCCGCCCTCGATGCACCTTGTAGCGTAAGTATGGCGCAGAGAATGGCAGGACACAACACCCGGCTGAGTTTTGTCAACGATATCGTATCTTTCCAAAGCACGCTTGATCGCCATATTAACCTGGCTTGTGGTGATCACCTTGTTTGCCTTGTAATCATAGAACAGCAGATGCTCTTTGTTCGGCTTATAAGTTATCAAGTAATCCTTTATAACTGCGACCGCCTGAGAGGTGAGGGGAATTCTGCGCTGACCTGCATAGGTCTTAGTCGTTTCTCCGATTACGGTGCGCTCATCATCGTCCTTTGTCAGAGTTCGGCGAATATTGATTGTGTTGAATTCAAGATTAACGTCATTCAAGTCAAGCGCATTTATTTCACCCATTCTCATACCTGTATACATCATCAGGAGGATTTGCGGCTTATAATCAATGTCGGCGCTGTTGAGTACATTGATAAATTTTCTTTGCTCGGCAATGGTCAAGGCTCTGACTTTCTTAGGCCGCTTGTTGGACTTAGGACGTTTGATAAACTGACAAGGGTCTTTCTTAATTATATCCCTTTGCAATGCCACACGGAAGCAACGGCATACAAGCCCGTAGACCTTGCTTATAACCGAGTTTGAATACGATGTCAAAGTCAGCAATGAGTTTTTTATCATGTCTTCTGTGGCTTGCTGAATGGGCGTGCCGGCAATGTCAAGTGATTTGATAACCTTTAGAGTTGAACGGTTTCGGGCATATGTGCTGTTTGCGACAAGGTTCATTTTGTGATCCTCTTCGATGAGTGATTCAATGAAGTCATAGACCGTAAGCTCCGAAACGGGGATTTTGCCGCCGTTTTCGGCTTCACGTTTGATTTTTTCGAGCTTTTCCTTAACGCCGGCTCTTGTTTTTGCATACGCCGTTTTGCGTATCAGCCTGCCGTCGACACCTTTGCCGAGAGTGATTTGCCCCACCCAGCCCCGCTTTTCGGATTTGTAAATTGTGCCGTCGCCGTTGCCTCTTGATTTAGTTTTAGCCATAAAAATAACCGTCCTTTCAAAAAATGGTTGCAAAAACCTGAGAAAGGCGGTATAATGTAGCCACAGCCTTTCTTTTGGTGGTTTGAGAGATTGGATGTATTGCCGTTCGGTGTTCCAGCGCCGGGCGGCGTTTTTACTTCTATTGATGCGAAAATAAATCGTAAAATGCTTTATTTTTTCCAAGTATGTCCGCATTTCATGCACTTGAATTCGAGCTTTTTTCCTGTGACGCCGCCTATTGCCGCTCCTGCCGCACCAAACAAAGCTCCGCCGACAATAGCACGACCTACATTCAAACGTTCATTGCCACATAAAATTTCTGTACTGTGGCATTTAGAACAGTAAATTACATTTTGATTTTTTAATTCTCTTTCTTCGTCAATGAATGCCGACATTGCTTCAACAATAGGCACTTTGTCAGAAAAAAACTCAATTATTTTATGCATATCATCCTTTTGCTTTTTCTTAAAAACAATAGTATTGTTAAAATATTTCATAGCAGGTTCAATGTTGCTAACGTCTTTACCTGGGCATTGTTCAGTCGCAAAAAATAAAAAACCATTCATTAAAGCGGTGGGCTCGCAGTAACGTATTTCTTTAACGTCATCAACGGACATAGTTTTTTTAGATATTGTTAACTCGGTATCTGTAACAACAGCATTTGCAACTAAAGACTTGATTTTAATTTCCATATTGACTCCTCTTTTCTAATCATTTATCACACCGCAGGGCGGTTATGAACTAAGTTAATTAATTTCTCTTATAAACAGCCTCGAGCGGCTTTTTTATTATGGATTACATTTGCCGCAAGGTGTATATCCCATGCTTTCCAGCTCATCAGAAGTGCCATGAATAACAGCTTTATTCTCTTCCTTGATTCGACCTGCCTGAGAACAAGAGCCGTAATGGAATTTGCCTGTATTTGTGTTTACGATATAATCGTAAGATGCCTGAGTATGAACGATTTCCCTTTTAGGCTCAGTCTCTTCCTCGGTTGTCGGCTCTGTCGTTGCTTCGGTTGTTGTTACTGTTGTTGCTGTTGTTGGCTTTGATGTTGTTGTAACAACTGTAGTGTTTGATATTGTAGTTTCGGGTTCTTTGTTTTTATCTTTTAACGAATCGTTGCACGAACCGATTATTCCCAGAAATAAAACGACAGCAACAATTATAATGATCGTTTTCTTGCTTGGTTTTCTTTTCGCACCTCTCATTTTCACCCTCCTTTTTCACGGCAAGTAATTACCAAAACTTACCTGTAGATTTTACACTTTGCCTCACTTAAAATCTTAAGTGAGGTGATTTTATATGAATTATAAAGACTATCAAAATGCAAGAGACTCGGTATGGCAGTTGTTGATTGATTTAGGCATTTCGGAACTGCCAGTCAACACAGTTAAGGTCTGCGCCGAACTTGGAATCAAGTTACATTACTACGAGCCGGACAATGAAAGCGACGGCATGAGCTGCTACATTAACGGTGAACCACACATTTTTGTAAGCTCCGCCGTTTCGCCCGAGCGTCGAAGATTTACTGTTGCTCACGAGATCGGACATGTCATTCTCGGTCACGTTGGAAAGTACGAGCTTGTAAACCGTGAACCGTCACCGACAGATAATCCGGTCGAGCAGGCAGCGAACGTTTTTGCAAGCCGTCTGTTAGCTCCCGCCTGCGTTCTGTGGGGGTGCAATGTTCGGACCGCCGATCAAATACAAGAACTTTGCAAGATCAGCCGAACCGCCGCAGAATACAGAGAGGAAAGAATGAATGAGCTTTACAAACGCAATCGCTTTTTGACATCTCCGCTTGAGCGAAAAGTCTACTCACAGTTTGAAACCTTTATAATACAAAACAAATTTTAACCATCTTCAAGAGGAACTTCAGGCAAATTCTCAAGTTCCTTGAGCTTGCTGTCCGTCACTATAAGTGGAGAGTTATCTCCGTTACGGGCAGCTTTTTCTATTATATAAAGCCTTTCTTCCGGCTCAATGCCGAGAAGCTTATCAACCGACTTCTGCATATCCGGGTGTTCCCTGTATGCAAGTATTAAATAAGCCTCATGCTTTGAAAGCTGGATATTCTTTGTGATATCCACGCAATCCGCATAACAGCCTTTTTTATCCGTCTTTAGAGCTAACCAATCAGGGTTAACATCTAAAATTTGAGCCATAGCTTGTATAACGGGAAGTTTGATCTTTTCAACGGCTCCGCTTTCATATCTCGCAATCGTGGATTTATTAAGCGAAAGTCTATTTGCAATCACTTCTTGTGTCAAGTTAAGCTCTTTTCGCCTTGCCTGAATACGTTTACCTATTTTAATAGTAATATCGTTCATTAAATTCACCAGCCTCGTTATTACGATAAGAATATAGCACAAATAATTGCGAAATGCAATAGTTTTTTAGAAAAAATTTAAAAAAAGTTGCATTTTGCTATTGACAAACTTTAAAAGTGTGGTATCATGTAGTTGCAAAACGCAACAAGGAGGCGACGAGATGATAAATTCCAACAAGCTAAAAGGACGTATGAAAGAAAAGGGCATCACCCAAGCAGCTCTTGCGAAGCACTTGAAAATATCCCAACCCACGTGTTGTCAAAAACTCAATAACACAAGGCAACTGACGCTTGATGAAGCAAATGGGATTTGCGAAATACTTGACATTTCCCCAGAACATTTTGGCTCTTATTTTTTTATACAATAGGTTGCAAAACGCAACATAAAACAAGAACAGGAGGCTTAATATGTTCCGATACAACAGATTGTTAGGTCGAATGTCAGAAATGGGCCTAACTCAGAAAAGAGCCGCACAGGCGATAGGTATATCGGAGAACGCGTTTACAAACAAGCTCAAATGCCGTTCGTATTTCAACTCTAAGGAAATATATGAGTTGTGTGTACTCCTGAAGATCGCCAAAGAGGATATCGGTACATTTTTCTTTAATACGCCATAAAAAACAAAAACCCGAATGAAGAGCGTTTTCATTCAGCCTTTGTCCGTATTTGTTTACTCAATACCTCTTGCAGATTTTCATCATACACAAACGCTCCGTGTATTTCTTCAGAAGCGTAATCGCACTCAGAACGGCAATACAACCTTTATGGACCACCAAATGAAAAATGAGGAGGTGAGGATATGGCAACACAATTAGCCGAAGCTCTGGACATCTTTGAGCAGTTACAGAAAGTCTGTCAGATTGCTCAGGGTGAATGGAAAGCACTGAACGAGCTTGTTGACAAGGAGGAATATCTCGATGTGGACGGCGTGGCAAAGTATATGGGCATTGCAAAATGTGCCGCAAATAAATATATGAACCGCCCTGATTTTCCGCTTCTTAAAGACTGCGGACAATCACGTCTCGTCAGCAAGACAGCATTGTTTCTTTACAACTTACAACGAAAGGAGGGATAAGCAATGGATTTGTTTTTCTGGATATTTTTTGCGGGCTTTTTTGGAAGTCTGTTCACGGCGGTGTTTTTCTTCGGCGGATATCAGGCAATCAAGGACAAGCTTTACAACATCAACGCCGAACGAGATGCCGAGATCGTCAGGCTTGCAAAGAAGCTTGACACTGCCAACATGAAGAACCGCCGCTATCAGGTCGAGCTTGAAAAGTTGTACAGAGAACAGCGCCAGGCCCACTTTGAAGCCAACGCAGAAAATGTCCTGATAAAGGAAAAGAACCCGCCCAGCAGCGCAACTGAACGAGTTCTAAGGAAGTGAATATGTGTCACTATTCGCTTTCATTATACCACAACATTTTAATTTGTCAAATGAAAGGATTTTATGAGATGAGCGAAACAATAAAAAGCTATAAAGGCTTTGACAAAGATCTGAAATGCCGAGGCTTTCAGTACGAAATCGGCAAAGAGTACGAAGAACCTGAAGCCGATGTCTGTCGTGCAGGTTTTCATGCCTGCGAACGTCCGCTTGATGTGTTCAATCATTACTGCCCTGTAAACAGTAGATTTTGCGAGGTAGAGCAAAGCGGAGAGCTGTCACGGGATACAGACGATAGCAAAGTGGCGTCCACTAAAATCAAAATAGGCGCCGAGATAGGCATTCCGGGTTTAGTCAAAGCTCAAATTGAGTGGGTCAAGGCTCATACCACTACGGAGCATACCGACCCAGAGAGAGCAACAGCAGGCAATCGTGGAGCTGCAACAGCAGGCGATTGTGGAGCTGCAACAG
>OLSQ01000213.1_pt1 | contig 59627 bp, 54 predicted proteins | sample 1672561 | NCBI WGS metagenome assembly OLSQ01 (sample SAMEA3136699, study PRJEB25190) | human gut metagenome | biome: human gut; feature: human-associated habitat; material: faeces | place: Austria | collected 2013
TGCTGTTTTTACTGACCGGCAGGCAGCGAATCAGCCCCTTTGAGACTTTGTCAGGCATCACCGCATCGGCCTCGATGGCGCCGCTTTCACGGCACGGAAGCTGCACCGCAGGCCGACCCGCCCAGGCTATTTTTTCAGATAGGCAAGCAGTTCATCAAGATAGCGGCGCAGGCGCGGCTCGAGCGTTTCGCGGCGGTCTGTCATTTCGGCCAGCCAGCGGCCATGCACCGTGGATTCGATGCGTCCGTGATCATCGAAGTCGGCACGGATTTCGCTGCAGCGTCGGTAAAAGGTTTCTTCCCGACGATTACGTGGCAGATGGTCCACCGTGCCGAGAAACTCCTGTAACGCGGCATAGTCAGCTTCGGAGATAGCCACATTGCGGTGCGTCGAATTGTAAAGCCACCTGTACAGACTTCCCTCTCCATCATCGCGAGCCATGACGCATGGCCCGGGAAACCTATTGTTGACAGCCATGAACTCGCGCAAACGGGCAAACCGCTCCGCAAACGACACTTTTGCCGGCATACGGCGTCGGGTCGGCATATAGCCCGGATACTTCTTCCCCGCCACGCCATATGTGCTACGGCCATAAGGAATAAAATGTCCGGGGACTGACATACTGATTATGCCCGATACGCTTGCTGCGGTCGTGTCGGGAAAATATTTCCTGATCTTCGGCATCATGGCATTGACACTCAGCGGCGTGGAGGAGTTGCGCAGAATCATCTCCACGCACTGGCAGATGGTTCCGGTAAAGACGTCATCCCAGGCCGTGAGCACATACCGCCCGCTCTTGCCGACCGGCGCGACATTCGGGCTGTTGTAGATATAGAGCTTGAAGGCACCGATGCCCGGCAGTTTTATCTGCGGGCACGTATCGGCCACAGCTCCGTAAAGTTCGGTCAGTGTCATGGCATGGCCGGCGTCGGCCAGCACTTTCTCTATCGCAGCCGTGATGCTGAACCGGTTGGCCCGGACCCTGATCTTGCTGCCTTCTACCGTCACACCGAACGTCCGGCCGATCTCGTCGGTAAATAACGGAGCTATGCGGTACACATCCTCGGCAAGCTGTGCGGCACCGCTCTCGCGCCTGATGAAGTCCACCACGTCGAACTCTGTGGCGCTGTCCGACACACGGAATACGGCCCTGTTCAGGGCATAGAACGTAGCCATGATCTTGACACCCGTCATAAGCCGCTTGCGCACAAGGTATGAGCGGTCGCTGCCACTGAGCGATACGATTGTGAAGGAATCGTCGATGGCTGTGACCATGCCCATGACGGCCGTTCTCGACGAGGGCGCCATGTGGCCGGCGAGAAAACGGTCGAACACCGGGCTGTCGTCGCGCATAAAATCGTCGCGGAGAGCGCGGCGTACCCCGTCAAGTACCGATTCAATGGCCGCAGGCAACGGAATGCGTTTCAGCAGCAACTGACGCACCCGTTCGCGTGTCAGGCCGAGGCGGGAGGCGATAGAGGCCATATCGGGCGTACCGGTACCGGCCTCCCCGATGCAGTAATGTAGCCTGTAGGCCTCGGCATGGTTCGAACCGAGGCTGCATATATAGCGGGAAATCAGAAAAAATGGCGACACCTCCGCATTGTCTGCCGCCAGGGCGGCCACCCGACGGCGATCGGTCTCGTCGAGAAACGGATATTCCTCGCCGATGCGGGTCATGTGATATTCAAGCGACGAAACCTCGTCCTCGACATAATTTTCGGGTACGGCCAGGGTGTCCGTAAGCATCCTTGTCATGCGTCTGAGCAACCCTGCAATTTCCTCCGAGCTTCGTTTTCCGCAACCGCTGAAAGCCGACAGGCGCAGAAGCCGCCGCCCTTCGATATACGGCCGAATGGCGGAGAAAGCCGCCAGCGATGAAAAGATATTACGTGTACGGACCGACATGGCGGAAAAAGCCGCACCATATGCTATCTCGAGACGCCGACGCGTCGCCCGGTTGAGTGAATCGAATCCGTCGACAGTTCTGCGGCCGAGAGCCTCCAGATCAACGGCCGGAGAATCGGTGTTGAAATCGAACTGCGGCCAGATACCGGCATCCTGTACGACTGCCTGGAGGCGCACCAGTTCGACAGATGTCTTGCGGCCGCAGTTGCGAAGGTTTGCAAGATCCGACTGCGAGTACTTCAGAAGATCCTCTATGCGGCTTATGCCGTTGCTGTGACATACGTTGGCCGCACGGACGGATATCGAGTCACTTTCCAACAGGGAGGCGATGCTGGTATCTTTAGTTATATTCATGGATATTGAAGGGTTACGACACAAAGATAGCACATTATGAATAAAATTGCAAAACTTTTTGTAATTTTATGTGAATTTATGTGATTTTTCGTTTAGTCTGAAGAAAAGTTTGTAAATTTGTCGAAAATTTGGAACAAACGTCATAAAACACATGAAAAGAAACATCATCCTGGCCTCTATGGCCGCACTTGCGCTGAGCGCATCGGCCGAAGGCTATCAGGTAAACACGTTCAGTGCCAAGCAGGAGGGCATGGGCCACGCGGGCGTAGCCATGAAACTCGGCGCCGAGAGCATGCTCTTCAATCCCGGCGCGCTGGCCATGAGCGACAAGACTCTCGAACTCTCCGGCTCCGTATCCGCAATATCGTCGAGCGCATGGGCCACGCACAACGGCGTGAAATACGAGACCGACAACGACATAGCCACGCCCATGAACGTGGCGGCGGCATTCAGAATCTACGACAACCTCTACGGGGGCATAGCTCTGTTCACGCCCTACGGTTCGTCGATCAACTGGGGCGACAACTGGCCGGGAGCCGTGCTCAACCAGGATGTAAGCATCAAGGTATTCACCGTGCAGCCCACCGTATCGTGGCGGCCGCTGAAGAATCTCTCGGTGGGCGCGGGCGTCATGGTGAGCTGGGGCTCGGTGGACCTGAGCAAGGCTCTGATGACCGGCGCATCGCTCAACCCGCTTATGAAAGCCCTGGGCATGCCCGACGAGGCCATGTACTCGCCCGAGGCCGCGCCGGCGTCGGTCAACCTCAAAGGCTCGTCAAAGCTGGCCGTCGGCTACAGCCTGGGCGCATTGTGGGATATCGACAGCCGCTGGAGCCTGGGCCTGGCATTCCGTTCGCGCTCGCTGCTGACCGTCAAGAAAGGCAATGCCAGCGTGAGCTACAGCGGAGCGGCACAGGAAATGCTGTCGCCCGTACTCGACAACCTGAACCACACCAACTTCAAGGCTTCGCTGCCATGTCCTTTCGTGCTGACCCTGGGTACGGCTTTCAAACCTGTCGATAATGTCACCATAGCACTCGACCTTCAGCTCAACGGCTGGAAGACATACCGTACGCTTGATATGGAATTCGACAATCTGCCGGCCTTCGACCAGCATCTGGTGAAGAACTACAAGAACAGCATGACGTATCATCTGGGAGCACAGTGGGGTGTGACCCGTCGTCTCGATCTGCGCTGTGGCCTGATGATCGACACCAACCCCTGCGACATCAACCACTACAATCCGGAGACACCGGGCCAGCTGCGCATCGAACCGTCGGTAGGCTTCTCGTTCCGTCCGATAAAGAACCTCTCGGTCGACTTCGCCTTCATGTACGTGCATGGCTGCGGCACGAAGAATGCCACCGGCGAATATGAGAATTTCGTATACAGCATGGCGCAGCAGGTGTCGCCGGGTCTTGCCGGTATGCTCGGCATTGAACCGGTAGGCAAGTTCACCGCCGACTACAAGGTGCGGGCCTACATCCCGGCCTTCGGCCTCAGCTATTCGTTCTAAGCGAACAAAACCGTGCCGCCGGAGGTTAAAATAGGACAAAGTCCTATGAAAGAGAATCCCGGCACACGGTCCGACAGCCGGTGCAGCCGCCTGGAGCGGTTTGCAGCCTGGCGCAAGCGTTACGTTCCCGACAGCGTGACGCTTATCATCGTATCGGCTCTGATCGGTGTAATGGCCGGATTCTGCGCGTTCGTCCTGAAATTCCTGATCGGACATCTTACAGTTCTGTTCACCAGCAGGTTTCACTTTATCGGCCCCAACTACGCCCTTCTGGGCATACCTCTGGCGGGCATCCTGTTGGCGGCATGCTATCAGCGCTATCTGCTGCGCTGCAACCTCATGCACGGCACCGGCCAGCTCATGAAAGACCTGAAAGACCGTCGCTACCGACTGCCGTCCAGACTGATGTACGCTCCTATGGTGGCCAGCACACTGACGCTGGGATTCGGCGGCTCGGCAGGAGCCGAAGGCCCGATCGCCTATACCGGAGCGGCGATCGGAAGCAACATAGGCCGGGCGCTTGGCCTGCCGCCGTCGATGATGCGGATACTGATTGGCTGCGGTGCCGGCGCAGGCATAGCCGGCATATTCAAGGCCCCTGTCGGAGGCGCGCTGTTCACGCTCGAGGTTCTGAAGATGCGTCTGAGCACGCTGTCGGTGCTGGCCCTCATAGGGGCCGCGGTGTGCGGATCTCTGACCTGCTACGTCTGCACCGGATTCACGTCCGACGTGGGTTTCGTCAACACCACGCCCTTCAATCCGTCGTGGGTACCGTGGATCGCAGGCCTGGGACTTTTCTGCGGCCTCTACTCGCTCTACTACTCGGCGGTGACGGACGGTATGAAACGGTGGTTCGGCCGGCGGCGCAATCCGTGGGTGATGAACATATCCGGCGGTCTGATACTGGGGGCATGTGTATTCATGTTCCCTATTCTCTACGGCGAAGGGTATTCGACCGTGACACACGTAGTCAACGGCGATTTCAGCGGCCTGCTCGGCGGAAGCATGCTGGCCGCCCTGGGAAGCGACCCGTGCGCGCTGACCCTGCTGATGGGGGGCGTGCTGGCCCTCAAATGCTGGGCCACGGTATCGTCGAACAGTGCGGGCGGCGTGGCGGGCGACTTCGCACCGACGATCTTTGCCGGCGCCATCGCCGGATTCGTGTACGCGACAGCCATGAACATGCTGTTCGATGCGCAACTGCCCGTCGGCATCTTCGCCCTGCTCGGCACGGCAGGAGTCTTCTCGGGAGCGATCCACGCGCCGCTGATGGGCATGTTCCTCACCGCCGAAATGGCCGACGGCTATGGATTTTTCCTCGGACTGGTGATAAGCGCAGCCATGTCTTATCTGACCGTCAAGCTTATAAAGCCGGGATCGGTATACTCAACCGTCGAGCACGACGACATCCGCGCCCTTCTGCACCTCGGACGCCGTCACTGAGCCGGAACGAGCCGGGCAACTCCCGCACGTGCGAACAGCCACATCCGTCTGTAACCCAGCGCCGCGACAATGCATGCCGCAAAATATACGGCAAGGACTGCCAGTGAAGGCTGCTGGCCGGGCATAGCCTGAAAAAACCACAGACGCACGACAGGATGCGCCGCAAACAGAAAGGGACTCATCCGCCCGAACCATATCCACACATCGCGCCACACGGGTATAAGCATCGTAAGACGTCCGGCAGCGACTGCAAGGAGCACCGCAGCCGCCAAAGAGATCTGCCACGTGAAGCCGTCGAGCATGCTCGGCACAAAGACGATGGCCGACAATGGCGGCACCACGGCTGCAATGGTCAGCGGCACGGACGCTGTGCGCCCATACATGACCCCTATGGCGAGAACCATGACCCACCCCGTGGAGTTGTGCCTGAACCATGCCAGACCGTCCGGCTCGCCGGCAAGCAGTTCCTGACACACAAGCGACACCGTCACAGCTACCGCCATCCACCAGGCCGGACGACGGTAGATCAGAAACGCATAGATCACGTAAAACTGCATCGTAAGGCCGAAATACCAGTATACCCCAGGCGAGGGCGGCGCGAACGGATACACAAGATCAGGCAGCATGGTAAGCTGGAACAGCTGCGAAGCAAACAGCCGGACTCCCGGTATATTGCCATAGCTTACGATGACAGCCGCCAGCGTCGCCGCCACAAGCACGGTGCCGGGCAGGAGAAGACAGAAGAGCTTCCTGAAGCTTTCGCGCAGAAACATCACACGGCCGAACGGTGCCCCGCCTGTCTCGTATTTGCGGACAAGGCCGTAGCCGGTCAGAAACATGAATACGGGTACTCCGTACCATCCGGCAAATGAAAGCACATCGATGAGCAGGTGGCCGGAAACTGTCAGAGCCCGTATGAAGCCGTCGGCATTGCGCTGAAAGTATTCGAACTCATTCTCGTCGAGCGTACCGGGCAGCAGATGGCAATAGTTGTGAAGGACAATTGCCACTATGGCCAGCCCGCGCATGGCGGCGCAGCAGTCGCGGCTGAGTGATATGTCGATGAAGCGGCTCATAGGTATTGAAATGCAAAATTACTATAAATCCTTCAATATGCGGCTGCCTCACCCTACAAATACATGATATTTTTCTCCTGAACCGAGCAAAATTTGTAACTTTGCGGCGTGAAGCTACTGAGTCTGTTGAGAAGTGTTTTGTGCGGAGCCGCAGCGGCCGTGACGGTGTGCTGCAGCTCGGTGAAGCACGTGCCCGAAGGCGAAATGCTGCTCGACAAAGTCTCGATCGACATCGAAGGCGACCGCCAGGTGACGTCCGAGGAACTGATCAACTTCCTGCGCCAGCAGCCCAACCACAAGGTCTTAGGCTTCGCGAAGCTGCAGCTGGCCACCTATTCGCTCTCGGGAAGCGACACCACGAGGTGGTACAACCGCTGGCTGCGGCGTCTGGGACAGCCGCCCGTAATATACGACGCCGACCTTACCGACGCATCGCGCCGCCAGCTGCGCCAGGCCCTGATCAACCGCGGCTACATGGGTGCCGCCGTCGAAGTCGACACCACACTCGACCGCGCCGCCAAGCGGGCCTCTGTGCGATACCGCATAAACACCGGGGAGCCGCACGTGATAGCTTCCCTGGCCTACAACATCGAGGATTCGGTCGTACGCGACATCATCATGGCCGATTCAGCCCTGATCGACATAACTCCCGGAATGCCCTTCGACCGCGCCCACCTCGACGAAGTGCGCGGCACCATAACACGCCGCCTGCGCGACGAAGGCTACTACGGATTCAGCCGCGAATTCATCACTTTCACGGCCGACACCGCGCGCGGCTCCAAGGAGGTAGGACTGACACTGAACATGCGCGACCCGGGACTGCGCGCCGACATAGCCGCCGAATCCGATCTTGCCGCCGATGACATCCGCTACCACATGTACATGGTGCGGTCGGTGACTTTCATCACCGAAGAAGCTCAGACGGCATCCCCGGCCGAGCGCGATACCGTACACTACCGGGGCATGGACATCATCTACGGACCCGACCGCTACATCCGCCCGTCGGCGCTCTACGACATGTGCTTCATCGAACCGGGCCGACACTACAGCGCCACCGACGTCGACAAGACTTATGCCGCGCTGTCGCGCCTGAGCATACTGAAATTCATCAGCATTGAAATGGAACCCGCCGGACGCCTCGGGGCCGACACCGAATTGCTCGATGCCGTGATCAACATATCGCGCAACCGCAAACAAGGCGTCACCCTCGAGCTGGAGGGCACCAATTCGGAAGGCGACTTCGGATTCGGCGTCGGAGCCACGTATCAGAACCGCAACCTGACCCACCGGTCCGACATGCTCACCGTGAAGCTGCGCACAAGCTACGAAAGCATATCGGGCAATTTCGACGGCCTGATCAACAACCGCTTCACCGAGTATGCCGGCGAAGTGGGCATGACATATCCCAAATTCCTGCTGCCATTCGCCTCGCGCGCATTCAAGAAGCGCATGCAGGCCACTACGGAGTTCGCTCTGTCGTTCAACTATCAGGAACGTCCCGAATACACGCGAATCATCGGCGGAGCGGCCTGGCGGTGGAAGTGGAACAACCGCTGGCGCGACTACATGCGCCGCCACACATTCGATCTGATCGACGTGAACCTGGTGCGGCTGCCCCGCTCCACCATCGATTTCATCGACGAGATCGCGCCGACCAATCCGCTGCTGCGCTACTCGTACGAGGACCATTTCATCATGCGGATGGGCTACACCTACTATCACACCAACCGCCGCATTCCGACTGCGGAGGTGAACGCATTCGCCATGCAGCCGCAGGTCAACACCCTGCGCGTGAGCGTCGAATCGGCCGGCAATCTGCTCTACGGCCTGTCGCACCTCTTCTCGGGCAACCACCGCGACGGCGTGTACAAAATTTTCGGAATACAATACTCGCAGTATGTCAAAGGCGAGTTCGACTATACGCTGACGCGTAACTTCAACTCACGCAACGCGCTGGCCTTCCATGTGGGCTTCGGCATCGCCTACCCCTACGGCAACTCGTCGATGGTGCCATTCGAAAAACGCTTCTACGCCGGAGGCGCCAACGGCGTGCGCGGCTGGGGCGTCCGCACCCTGGGGCCGGGCTGCTACGACGCACGCAACTCCGTCACCGACTTCATAAACCAGTGCGGCGACATCAACCTGATCCTGTCGATGGAATACCGTGCCAAGCTGTTCTGGGTATTCGAAGGCGCGCTGTTCATCGACGGCGGCAACATCTGGACCATACACGACTACCCGAACCAGCCGGGCGGCATGTTCAAATTCAACAAATTCTACAAACAACTGGCTGCATCCTACGGAGTGGGCCTGCGCATGGACTTCACCTACTTCCTGCTACGCTTCGACCTGGGTCTGAAAGCCCATAATCCGGCCATGAACCAGGAACCCTGGCCACTGCTGCACCCGAAGTGGAGCCGCGACGCCAACTTCCACTTCTCCGTCGGGTATCCGTTCTGATCCGCACGAAAAAGCAGCTTATAAAAAATACAGACCGTATGAAACAACTTGCGATATTCGACCTCGACGGCACACTGCTCAACACGATCGACGACCTGGGACACGCATGCAACCACGCCCTCCGGGCCAACGGCTATCAGACACACCCCATCGAAGCCTATCCGGCAATGGTAGGCAACGGAGTACGCCGTCTGATCGAGCGCGCGCTCCCTGCCGAGAACCGTACCCAACCCACCGTTGACCGCCTGCTGGCCGACTTCCGGAGCTACTACGACGAACATCTCTGCGACTACACCCGCCCGTACCCCGGCATCGAGAACGTACTGCGCGAGCTGCGCGGACGCGGAGTCGACCTTGCCGTGGCATCGAACAAGTACGAGAGCGCCGTCCGACGCCTGATCGGCCATTTCTTCACGGACACGGAATTCGTGTCCGTGTGCGGCAACATCGACGGCGTCCCCACCAAACCCGATCCCTCCATAGTCTTCCGTATTCTGACGGAGCGCCCGACGCCCAAGGATGATGTGATCTACTGCGGCGATTCGGCCGTGGATATGGAGACCGCACGGCGGGCAGGCGTGGAGTCGGTCGGCGTCACCTGGGGCTTCCGTCCCGTGCGCGAACTCACCGGCGCCTATGCCGACCACATTATCACCGATCCCGCCGAACTGCTTGATCTCATCGGACAGCCCGCCTGACAAAAGTCTGGAAAAATATAGCCGGAATCAAAAAAAATTATAATTAACGGAGACGATTGCATGAAATTACGCGGGATTTGTGTAACTTTGCGACAATAATATTGTGATTCTATGTCTTCAAAACCTTATGATTTCCTGATCGTGGGCAGCGGCCTCTACGGCGCGACTTTCGCCCACAAAGCAACCCGCAACGGGCTGCGCTGCCTGGTGATAGACCGGCGGCCGGTGGCGGGAGGCAACGTCTATTGCGAAAAAATAGCCGGCGTGAACATCCACGCCTACGGCCCGCACATCTTCCGCACCTCCGACAAAGCCATCTGGGACTTCGTCAACTCGCTGGTGCCGATGGAACCCTACATCCACAAGGCCATGTCGCTGGGCGCCGACGGCGTCTACCGCAACCTGCCCTTCAACATGAACACCTTCCAGGAGCTGTGGGGCGTGACCACCGCCGAGGACGCGCAGGCCATGCTCGACAAGCAGCGCGCCGACGCTCCCGAAAATCCGCTCAACCTCGAGGACCAGGCCATCGCCATGGTCGGCCGCGACCTCTATGAGCTGATGGTCAAGCGCTACAACGAAAAGCTGTGGGGACGCCCGTGCGCCAACCTGCCGTCGTTCCTGATCAAGCGCATACCCCTGCGCTTCACCTACGACAACAACTACTTCGACGACAAATACACCGGCGTGCCGGTCGGCGGCTACAACAAGCTCATAGAGAAGCTGCTCGAGGGCTCGGAAGTGCGCCTGGGCGTCGATTTCTTCTCCGACCGCCAGGGACTCACCGACCTGGCGCGCCACGTAATCTTCACCGGTAAGGTCGACGAATTCTTCGACTACCGCTTCGGGCGGCTCGACTACCGCACGCTGCGCTTCGAACACGAGGTGCTCGACACGCCCAAAGCTCAGCCGTGCGCCGTGATCACCGACAACACCAAGGAGAACGACTACGTGCGCATCTGCGAGCACAAGCATTTCGACCCCGAAGCCGCCAACCTGCCCACGACGGTCGTCACCCGTGAATACTCCGTCGAGTACACCGACGGCATGGAAGCCCTGTACCCCGTCAACGACGTGCGCAACACAGCCATCTACGCCCGCTACCATGACCTGGCCAACCGCGAGCCGGGCGTGACATTCGGCGGACGTCTGGCCGAGTATCGCTACTACGACATGGCACCCGTGATGACCAAGGCACTCCACGACTTCGAGAACCTGATGATCCACCTGCAATGACGGACACACCACAGCCGATAGATGACGGACAGAACGACGGCGCCCCCGTCACGGACCGCCGCGCCCCGCGCAAGCCGTGGATAGCCCGCTATCTGACATGGCCTACGCTGCTGTGCCTGGCTGTGGTGGCCTACCTCCTATTTGTGGGCGAGAATTCCGTCAGCCGCCGCGTGGCCTATGAGCAGGTGATCGACAGCCTGAGCGAATGCCTCGCAGCGCAGAACGACTCGCTCGACTACTACCGCGACATGAACCGGCGCCTCAGCCACGACCCGGAACTGATGGAGCAGGTGGTACGCGAGCAATACAATATGAACCGGCACAACGAGGATGTCTTCGTTGTCGAACGACAGAAACAAGAAAAATGACTGACACCACAAAACCGAACACACGCCGCGCGGCGCTCTGCTCGCTGGGCGGATCGGCCGGGCTGCTGCTGATCGCAGTAGCCGTGATGCTCCCGCTCCTGCGCGGAGGCTTCGACAAGGCCTCCGCATTCGAATGGATATACGTCGCCGGAGCGGCCGTCTGCCTGATCTCCACCATTTTCACGCCGAAACTCCCGGCGACCGAGCCCCTCGGCCGCCGTCGCTGGCAACGGATCGAAGGGTGGAGCTCGATCATCTTCTGCGCCGCCGCCGTGATGCTCTTCGTGCCTTCGACCACCATCCGCGACTGGCTCGCATTCACCCTGGCCGGGGCCGTGATCCGCATCATCTGCTTCTTCCGTTCGTTCCGTCCCTACCGATAGGCGCGACGGCAAGCCCGCATTATATTTTTTAACAAAAAAATCTTAACTAACGCGGTGGCAAACGCGTTTAATTACGGAAAAATTTCGTAAATTTGCCGCCGAATAAGCGGAGCGGCCCGCCATCGCGGGTCGGCGAGCTCATAAATGAAAGTTATTCAACCAAATAAATTAAGTTTTACAGTTATGACAAAAATCGGTATTAATGGTTTTGGCCGCATCGGACGCTTCGTGTTCCGTGCCTCAACCAAGCGCGATGACATCGAAGTAGTTGCCATCAACGACCTTCTCCCTGTTGACTACATGGCTTACATGCTGAAGTATGACACCATGCACGGCCACTTCGAAGGCACCGTAGACTATGACCTCGAAAAGAGCGAACTCATCGTCAACGGCAAGCACATCCGCGTGACCGCATGCCGCGACCCGAAAGAAATCAACTGGGGCGCTGTAGGCGCAGAATACGTCGTTGAATCGACAGGTCTGTTCCTGACCAAGGAAAAGGCTCAGGGCCACATCGACGCCGGCGCCAAGTACGTGGTTATGTCGGCTCCCTCGAAGGACGACACCCCCATGTTCGTATGCGGTGTGAACGCCGATACATACGTCAAGGGCACCCAGTTCGTTTCGAACGCTTCCTGCACCACCAACTGCCTCGCCCCCATCGCCAAGGTTCTGAACGACAAGTTCGGCATCATCACCGGCCTTATGACCACCGTTCACTCTACCACCGCTACCCAGAAGACCGTCGACGGTCCGTCGATGAAGGACTGGCGCGGCGGCCGCGCCGCTTCGGGCAACATCATCCCCTCGAGCACCGGCGCCGCCAAGGCTGTAGGTAAAGTGATCCCCGAACTCAACGGCAAGCTCACCGGTATCTCGATGCGTGTCCCCACCCTCGACGTTTCGGTTGTCGACCTGACCGTCAACCTCGAGAAGGGCGCTACCAAGGAAGAGATCTGCGCTGCCATGAAGGAAGCCGCTGAAGGCGAACTCAAGGGCGTTCTGGGCTACACCGAAGACGCAGTCGTTTCGAGCGACTTCCTCGGCGACGTCCGCACCTCGATCTTCGACGCCAACGCAGGCGTTTACCTGACCCCGAACTTCGTAAAGGTTGTTTCGTGGTACGACAACGAGATCGGCTACTCCAACAAGGTGCTCGACCTCATCGCCACAATGGTGAAGATCAACGGCTAATCACACACCGCCAACTCACAAAGCCCGCCTGTTACGGCGGGCTTTTTTTTATGCACGTCCCGGTAGATTTATCGGGGGATTTTTGTAACTTTGTGGCGGAGCGTCAATAAGGCTCGCTGAATCTTATGAAAAAATTTCTCTACGCGCTGATGGCGGTGCTGGCGGCTGTTGCCGGCGGCTGCGGCGGCCACAGCGACAAATTCGTCATAAAAGGCTCGATCGAGGGAAAACCGTCGACCAATATCCGCGTCATCTATTTCACCGACGGCAACGTCGTCACCGGTATCACGGTGGCCAACGAGGGCAGCTTCGCCTTCGAAGGCTCGTCGTCCGACGTGGCACTGATCGAAATCTACGACAACGAATACCGCCTGCTGGGGCGCACCGTGGCGAGCAACGGCGACGACGTGGCGCTACATCTTAGCCCGGCCGATCCGGCGGCTTTCAGCGCCAAGGGCAACGCCATGGCCGAGCGATGGTCCGATTTCCTGAAAGAAAATGCCGGGAAGACCGACCGCCACGCGGCCGTGACGGCTTATGTGACGGCACACCGCGACGATCCGCTGTCGGCCCTGCTGGTGATGACCGAAATCGACGCATCAGGCCCGGCGGCCGAACTGGCCGATTCGCTGATGACACTGATCGATCCTGAGGCCCGCGCCTCGGGTGTGACTGCCGGCTTCACCGCACTGGTCGACCGCGTCAGCTCGGCTACGTCGCACGCGCCCGTAGCAGCCATCAACTACATAGCGCCCGGCGGCCGCCAGCGACTGTTCAAGCCGTCGGGTGCGCGCCTCAACCTCATCGCCGTCACCGCCCACTACAAGGGCCGCGACAGCGTGGTGAAGGTGCTTCGCGATATCCCGGCCCGCAAAGGCCTCGAAGTGATCGAACTGTCGGCCGACCAGGACACCATCGTGTGGAGCCGCGACGTACGGCTCGACTCGGCCCGCTGGACCCACGGCTGGGTGGCTGGCTCCATCTCCGGTGTGGCACTGCAGCGGCTCGGCATCCCGGCCGTACCATATTTCATCGTCACCGATTCGGCCGGCACGCAGTTGTGGCGGGGACGCTCGGCAAGCGAGGCCGCCCGTTTTATTAAAGACACAATGGACTGACATGCTGGTAAAGACTTACAGCGGAGCCGTGATAGGCATCGATGCCCTGACGGTGACCATCGAAGTATCGGTCAGCCGCGGCGTGCAGTTCTGCATCGTCGGACTGCCCGATACTGCCGTCAGGGAAAGCCACCAGCGTGTCATCTCGGCCATCCAGCAGACGGGCTACACGCTGCCGCGCTCGGGAGTGGTGGTGAACATGGCCCCGGCGGATGTCAAGAAGGAAGGCGCGGCCTATGACCTGCCCATAGCCATCGCGCTGATGACCGGCGCGCAGCTGATACAGACACCGGATCTCGACAAATACGTCCTGTTGGGCGAGCTGTCGCTCGACGGCACGCTGCGGCCAGTCAACGGCGTGCTGCCCATGGCCATCGAAGCACGCCGACAGGGTTTCCGCGGCATCATCGTACCGGCTGAAAACGCCACCGAGGCCGCTGTGGTCAACAATCTCGACGTCTACGGGCTTCACTCGCTGCGCGAGGTGGCCGATTTCCTCACCGGCGCCTCGGCTCCCGAACCGGTACGGTTCGACACCCGCGCCGAATTCGCCCGCTCGCTTGAGCAGTTCGACTTCGATTTCAGCGAAGTCAAAGGCCAGGAAGGCGTCAAGCGCGCTTTCGAAGTGGCCTGCGCAGGCGGCCACAACATCCTGCTGGTCGGCCCTCCCGGCTCGGGCAAATCGATGCTGTCGAAGCGCCTGCCGTCGATCATGCCGCCGCTGACCCTGGCCGAAGCCCTCGAGACAACCAAGATACACTCCGTGGCCGGCAAGCTCAAAAGCGGCTCGAAGCTGATGACACGCCGGCCGTTCCGCTCGCCTCACCACACCATATCGCCCGTGGCCATCGTGGGCGGAGGCACCAATCCCATGCCGGGCGAGATCTCACTGGCCCACAACGGCATCCTGTTCATGGACGAATTTCCGGAATTTCCGCGCACCGTCCTTGAAGTCCTGCGGCAACCTCTCGAGGACCGCCATATCACCGTCTCGCGAGCCCGCTATTCAGTCGAATACCCTGCCGGATTCATGCTTGTGGCATCGATGAATCCTTGTCCGTGCGGCTACTACAACCACCCCACAAAGGAATGTACCTGCGCGCCGGGAGCGGTGGCCAAATACCTGGGACGCATTTCCGGCCCGCTGCTCGACCGCATAGACATTCAGATCGAGATCCAGCCCGTGCCGTTCGAAAAATTGTCAGGCCACAGCGCCGGCGAAAGCAGCGCCGCCATCCGCGAGCGCGTCGTTCGGGCCCGCGACATCCAGTCGGCCCGGTTCGCCGGAGAGCGCGAGGTCCACACCAACGCACAGATGAACGCCCGGCTCATCACCCGCTGGTGTCGGCTCGACAAGGCATCGATGGACATGCTGCGGCACGCCATGACCAAGTACGACATGAGCGCCCGCGCCTACGACCGCATCCTCAAAGTGGCCCGCACCATCGCCGACCTTGCCGGATCGACAGACATCACCGTCGAACACATCTGCGAGGCCATCTCCTACCGCAACCTCGACCGCAGCTCCTGGGGCAGCAAAACCCTCCCGCTCTGACCGCTAACCCATTCGGCGTACCTTAAACCCAAACCGGCACATGGCAAAGAAAATATTCAAATACATCGGACTTGCTGTTTTGGCCGGGGTTGTGTGGGCCATCATTGACTCCATTATCAGATTCGGAGCCAAAGGTACGATTTTGGTAACTTTATTTCCGATTTTCTTTCCCCTGGCATTATATGACAGTGGTTCTAAGGATCTTGGAGGAGGATATACTTATTATGACTGTAGATTTATATCGGAAAATGATAAACGGCCATGGATGCGGATCCCGCAGTTTGTCGAAGATTATGAGTATAACTCTCGATTCATTGTTGCCCGTCAAAGACCGACTGTTCGCGGAAATCTCAGCGAGGAAATTGAATACATCTATCCCCTCGGCAGGGATACGACCTATTATTGGATTATCGACAAGGACAATGACCGGATTTACGGACCCGTGCTGTACGACCGATTCCGGCAGTTGGGCGATTCGCTCGACATCAGGCTTAAAATGGCCCGGCCCGATGGGAAACTGACTCTTTCCGAACGGCTGTCAAATCTATTCTGTTCAGTCAAATAAGCATGAAGAAAAAATATGCATCTGATCCGATTTTTGCTCAGTTTTGCCGGGGTTTTACTTGAGATATTTCTTGTTATCGGGATTATTTCATTTTTTTGCTATGACGGTTATGAAGACTTTGGCAACGGCTATGTTCTATTCACAGATGAAGGTGTTATAGACGGACAGAAGGATGGACATAATATTTACATTCCATGGAAAGTTGAGAAATATGAATCAAATTATCGTTTTATAGTTGCCAGACAACACCTTGGCCATTATGATACTTTCGGAAAGCATATAACTTACCCCGCCGGGCGGGATACGACTTATTACTGGATTATCGACAAGGATAATGACCGGATTTACGGGCCGGTGCTGTACGACCGATTCCGGCAGTTGGGCGATTCACTCGACATAAGGCTCAAAATGGCCCGACCCGATGTGAAACTGACTCTTTCCGAACGGCTGTCAAACATATTTTTATACCCTCACAGCGAACGTATACCATTAGATTAAAGTCAGTGACAAAAAAGATTCGTGTACATATATGGATGAACCTGAAAAGTTGAAAGTTTTGAAACCAAGTGCTGAAGGTGAGAGGATCGGACATCGCGCGGGACTGCTGGCCCTGACGCCGGTGGCGGTGTTCCTGCTGAGTTATGTGGCCGTGTCGCTGGCGATCGGCGACTTCTACAAGATGCCGATAGCGGTGTCGCTGGTGCTGGCATCGGTATGGGGCATAATCATATGCCGCGGCCGATCGTTGCACGAACGCATCGAGACGTTCTCGCGGGCCGCGGGCCACAGCAACATCCTGTACATGATATGGGTATTCATCCTGGCCGGTGCGTTCGCGTCGCTGGCCAAGGAAATCGGAGCCGTGGAAGCGACGGTAAATCTGACTCTGAGCATATTCCCGGGCGAATACATCGTGCCGGTGCTGTTCTTCGCTGCATGCTTCATATCGCTGTCGATCGGCACGTCGGTAGGCACGGTGGTGGCGCTGACGCCACTGGCGGTCGAGATAGCCGGTGCGGCGGGAGCGTCCACGGCATTCTACGTGGCGGTAGTGCTGGGCGGCGCTTTCTTCGGCGACAACCTCTCGTTCATCTCCGACACAACAATAGCAGCGACGCGGTCGCAGAATGTGTCGATGCGCGACAAATTCCGCGCCAACCTGTGGATCGCCGTCCCGGCGGCGCTGGTGACTATGACGGTATATGTCATAATAGGCCAAAATGCGCCGCAAATGGCCGTAGAACGCGCCGCGGACGGCTGGCTGATCATTCCTTACCTCGTGGTGCTTGCGACGGCCGCAGCGGGCGTAAACGTGACGGTGGTGCTGTCGCTCGGCATACTCGCCGCTACCGTCCTGGGCCTGGCGCGCGGCGCGGATATCCTCGACCTGGCCCGGTTTGCCGGAGCGGGCATCGACTCGATGGGCAATCTGATCATCATCACGCTGCTGGCCGCGGGGATGCTCGGGCTGATCAAAGTGTGCGGCGGTATCCGCTACCTGCTGCAGATCATGACGCAGCACATTTCGGGCAGCCGGGGCGCACAGGCCATAATCGTGGTACTTGTCGGACTGGTGAACCTGTGCACGGCCAACAACACCGTAGCGATCATCACGGCCGGCCCCATAGCGCGCGACATCGCCGACCGCTACGGAGTCGACCGCCGCAAAAGCGCGTCGCTGCTCGACTCGGCATCGTGCGTGGTGCAGTGTCTGATCCCCTACGGCGCGCAGACGCTGCTGGCCACGTCGCTGGCCGGCCTGTCGCCCGCCGCTCCATGGCCCTATCTCTACTATCCGTGGGCGCTGATGGGCGCCATAGCCGTCTCGATAGCCGTCAAACGCCGCAAAAAGAATTAGTCGGGCCGGCAGCGCCGACGGAATCGCACTTTTTATGGCTGAAAAGGCCGAAAGTGTCGCCGTTTTCAGAATTGAAACGTTTTATGAGCAAAAAATGATTATTTTTGCGTATGCATAAAACGAAAAGCCTATGAAACTGCAGTTACCGCCCCGCGGCGACGGACGCCGGATGAGCGTCACGAGCCGCCGCCTCACCATAGTCGGCGCCAACGGTGCCGGCAAGTCGCGCTTCGCCGCCTCGATGGCTTCGCTTACCGGCAGCCGGGCATTCGCCATGTCGGCACTTACGGCTATTTACAGCGATCGCGAGGACCCGTCGCCGGGCTCGGTCGATTCGCTGTATCACGAGGCGGTAGCGCGCTCGCCTCTGATCCGCGAAGATATCCGCGGCGGTTTCGAACGGCTCACGGCACTGCTGGTCAACGAGACGGCGCTCGAACTGCTGGCCGAACGGCTCGCGGGCGACACACCTGACAATAGGCCGACCCGGCTGCAGCGGCTGTTCGACAACTGGCAGGCGATCTTTCCGGGCAACTCCATGCTGCTCGTATGCGGACGCCTGCTCGTCGACGGCGCCGAAGGCACATATCCGGCCACCCGGCTGTCGGCAGGCGAGAAAGCCGTGCTCTACAGCCTAGGCGCAGCGCTGGTGGCGCCGAAAGACGCGGTGGTGTTTGTCGACGCGCCGGAAATGTTCCTGCACCAGTCGGTGACCGGTCCGCTATGGGACCGCGTGGAACGCATGCGCCCCGACTGCACGTTCGTGTACACGACGCACGATCTGGGATTCGCGGCATCGCGCGCCTCGGGCGATATCCTGTGGGTGAAGAGCTGCGACCCGGCGGAAGGCACGTGGGACTACGAGCTGCTGCCGGAAGCTTCCGGAATTCCGGAGGACGTGTACATGGCGATCCTGGGCGAACGCAAGCCGGTGCTGTTCATCGAGGGCGATGCGCGCCACAGCTACGACGCAAGGCTATATCCGCTGGTCTTTCCGGAATATACGGTAAAGCCGCTCGGCAGTTGTGACCGTGTCATCGAGGCAACCCGGTCGTTCAACGCGCTGCGCGACTTCCACTCCCTGGACGCGCACGGCATCGTCGACCGCGACCGCCGAGGCGACAACGAAGTGGCATATCTGCGCGGACGCCGCATCCTCGTACCCGACGTGGCCGAGATCGAGAACATGTTTCTGCTCGAGACGGTGGTGCGCACCGTGGCGGCCGTCAACGGGCGCGATCCGCAGGGCGCATTCGGACGCGTGCGGCGCAATCTGCTCGCGTTGTTCCGCGGCAACATCGAGCGTCAGGCTCTCGAACATACGCGCCACCGCATCAAGCACGAGGTCACGAAGCGCGTCGACGGGCGTTTTGACGGCGTCAGCGCCCTCGAACGGCATATCTCCGAACTGATGCTTACCGTGAACCCGCGGGGCGTCTACGACGAGATTTTAGGGCAATTCCGGGGATATCTCGACGGGGGCGACTATGCATCGGTGCTGAAAGTCTTCAACCATAAGTCGATGCTCGCCGAAACACACGTGACTGAAATCACCGGCGCCGGGGGCGATGACAGGAAGCGTTACATCGAGACGGTGCTTGACCTGCTGCGCCAGACAGATACCGCCGAGGCGCGCACGATCCGAAATGCCATACGCGGCGCCTTCGGGCTGCCGCCGATGCCGCGAACGTCGAAGAAGATCTGATTTACTGCGGATTGCGAGAATCCATAAGGATCGTGACCGGTCCGTCGTTGACGAGCGCGACCTGCATGTCGGCTCCGAACACACCGGCAAGTGTCTGCCTGCCCAGCAGGCGCGATGTCTCGTCGATAAACAACTGATAGAGGTGCGTGGCCAGTTCGTGGCCGGCAGCCCGTATGTAGCTGGGCCGATTGCCCTTACGGGTCGAGGCCAGCAGTGTAAACTGACTCACGGCCAATATCTCGCCACCAACATCGGCTACCGAACGGTTCATCACTCCGCGCTCATCGTCGAAGATACGGAGCGCCACCGCCTTTGCTGCCAGATAATGGCAATCGGCCTCGGTGTCGTCCTGCTCGACACCGACAAGAATCAGAAGCCCCTGGCCGATCGAAGAAACCGGAGTCGCCCCGACCGTCACGGACGCCTCCCGCACACGCTGTATTACCAATCGCATAATATCCTAATTTATCATTCAAAAAACATCACAACAATCCTGCCATATATACCGGCAGGCAAAGTAAATCGCCCTCCTTTCGTACATCTTTGGTGTACAGCAAATAACGTTGCCTGATTCTTGAAGAGTATTTTTTCTGGAATTCATCAAGCGACTTATGAGACTTATATCCGGATGACTTTACCTCGATAGGACAAATCTTATCCTCGCGGCTTATGAGAAAATCTATCTCATATCGTTGCTCGCGTTCGCTCCCCGGCATCTGCCCTTTGAAAGTGTAATAGTAAAGATTGTGTCCTGCAGATCGTAAAAGCTGTGCCACAACATTTTCATAGATATACCCGAGATCCGCAGGTAATTTGTCGGTCAGCAGTTTGGAATAAATTGTATTATTGGCGTAATCAGCATCCATGAAAGCCAAAGTGACGAAAAGCCCGGTATCGACAAGATACATCTTGAAGAAATCATAGTCAGCATGCAACGCGAAACCGACTCCGGGATCATTGGCATGATAAGCGAAATTCACCGTCTTCGAGTCCGCCATATCCCGGAAAATCTCTCCAAGCCTCGAAATCTTTGCATTTTTTATTACTTTGCCAACCATATATCTCAAGGTGTTCCGCGACAACTCAGCCGGTATGGAGTGAAATATCGTGGATGCGCGCCCACTACCGTCGACTCTTCTAAAATCATCCATATATAGCTGGAGAATATCCCGTTTGACGGCGTCAACTACTGCAAAATCAGGAGTGTCAAGATATGCATTGACAGCCTGTGGCAGGCCTCCGACAAGCATATATAGCCTGAACAATTTCATAAACTCGCGGTTGACATCGTCGCCAAGCGGCTTCATATTCTCATACGCATATCGGATCATTTCAAACGTCGGACGCTTACCTATCGCCCATAAAAACTCTTCAAAATCCAAGGGATACATATTTATCCGATGTTCTTCGCTGGGAATGAGGATATCTTTTACAGCTTTCCTGATGGAAATAAGAGAGCCGGTCTCTATATAATCGAACCGTCCGTCCTTGACCAGAAATTTTATTGCCTGGCGGGCTTTTGGACAGAATTGTACCTCATCAAAAATTATCACGGATTTCCCTGGCACAAGGCTCACACCGGTAAGCGACTGAAGCGAAATGAAAAAATAATGAAGATCCGAAATGTCATCAAAAAGCTTCACAACAGCCTTTGGAGCTGTAACGAAATCGATTATAAGATATTTTTCGTATTCGTTCTTAGCAAACTCTTCGACAATGGTTGATTTTCCGATACGACGGGCGCCCTCGATCAGCAGTGCCGTACTGGAGGCCGAATCGGCTTTCCAGGCACGCATGGACTCGTAGATTTTACGTTTAAAGATTGTTCGGATCATAACAAGCTGATTTTTCGGAACAAAATTAATCAATATTCCCAATAACACAAAATGTTTCAAAGAATTTTGTCCTAATAATGTAAAATATTTTTAATCAATTTGTCCCAAAAACGGGAATTGTGATCTACCTATCATTTGTAATAGCGCCCGCGCCATGGGCTGTATCAGCATCATCCGCCCTGAGGACCGAAGCAATGAGGCGCGCCTTGGCGGGACCTACGAGGGCGGCGATGTCGGATTCGGAAGCCTCGCGGATGCGCTTCACACTGCGGAAATGCGACAGCAGGGCCGTGCGCGTCTTTTCGCCGATTCCCTTTATGTCGTCCAGCTCGCTGGTAATGGCGCTCTTGCTGCGCTGGTTGCGGTGATGGGTGATGCCGAACCGGTGCGCCTCGTCGCGCAGGTGCTGCACCACGCGGAGCGACTCGCTGTTCTTGTCGATATAAAGCGGCACGCTGTCGCCCGGGAAGTAAATTTCCTCGAGCCGCTTGGCAATGCCCACCACGGAAATCTTACCGCGTAGCCCGATATTGTCGAGAGCCTCGACGGCGGCACTCAGCTGCCCTTTGCCGCCGTCGACGACTATAAGCTGCGGCAATTCCTGCCCCTCCTCCATCAGGCGCGTATAGCGGCGCGTAAGCACCTCGCGCATGGAGGCGAAATCATCGGGGCCGACAACCGTCTTGATGTTGAAATGCCGGTAATCGCGCTTCGAAGGCTTCGCGTCCCTGAACACGACGCACGACGCGACCGGATTGCTGCCCTGGATGTTTGAGTTGTCGAAACACTCGATGTGACGCGGCAGTTCGGGCAGACGGAAATCGGCCTTGATGCGTTCGAGAGTCTTGACGGTGCGCTCCTCGGGATTGTGCTTGGCCATGTGCTTCAGATCATCAATACGGTTCTGACGGGCGTTGCGCCGGGAGACCTCGAGGAGCTTGACCTTGTCGCCGCGGCGGGGCACGGTGAAAGTGACGTCGGGCATCTCCACATCGGGTACCGAGTCCACCACAACCTCGTCGAAATCCACTCCGAGCGAAGCCTTGACCTCGGCCATGGCGTAGGCGAGCAGGTCGCCCTGCGACTCGTCGAGCGAACGCCTGTAGCGGAGCGTGACACTGCGGACCACGGCGCCGTGGCGCACGTGCATATAGTTGATGTAGACATCGGAGTCGCCGCTCTGATCGTCGATGCCGAACACGTCGAGGTCGCCTACCGTCTGGCTGACGATGACGCTGCGCGACTGATAATTCTCGAGCAGACGGTAGCGTTCCTTGACCTCCTGGGCCTCCTCGAAGCGGAGTTCGGAAGCCAGGCGTGCCATCTCGTCGCGCAGATAAGCCATGAGTTCGGCCGTATCACCGCGCAGAATCTGCTTTATGTGATCTATATCCCGCCGGTAGTCCTGAGGCGACACCAGGCCGGTGCAGCAGCCTCTGCATCGTTTGATATGGTATTGCAGGCAGAGGCGGCCGGCCCCCTTGGCGACGGATTCTCCGGTGATCGGAATGCGGCACGTGCGCAGAGGGTACAGCTCACGCAGCAGTTCGATGACAGTGCGCGCCACGGCCGTGTTAGTGTAAGGTCCGAAGTATTTCGATCCGTCGCGCACGTGCTGGCGGGTCATGAACACGCGCGGATAAAGCTCGTTGGTGACCACGATCCAGGGATACGACTTGTCGTCCTTGAGCAGCACGTTGTAGCGCGGCTTGTATTCCTTGATCATCGAGTTCTCGAGATTGAGAGCATCCTGCTCCGTAGGCACGACGATATATTTCATGTCGGCGATATTGCGCACGAGCAGATTGGTGCGCAGCACATCGTGCGTGCGGTTGAAGTACGACGACACACGCCGCTTGAGATTCTTGGCCTTGCCAACATAGATGACCGTCCCGGCACTGTCGTAGTAGATGTAGACGCCGGGGGTATCGGGCAGGAACGATATCTTCTCGCGTAGAGCTTCTGATTTCACATGTTTCGGCATATATCTATAACGTAAAAACAGGCTTTAAAGTATGCCAAGGCCCCGTTCTTTTGAATGGAACGGGGCCTTGAACCGGCGATCCGGAATGTCCGGACGCTTAATAAGTGATCAGAGAGGTCACGTCGACATCGACAGGAAGAGTCTGACGGCCGTTGAGAGCCGAAATCTCAATGATGAAGTTGATGTAGATTTTCTTCGGATTGAAGCTCTTCACCAGATTGTAGGCGGCAAGCATGGTGCCTCCGGTGGCGAGTACGTCGTCGTGGATTACAACGACATCGTCGGAGGTTATGGCGTCCTTATGAATCTCTATTGTATCGGTGCCGTACTCCTTGGCATAGGTCTGGCTGACGGTGTCGGCAGGGAGCTTACCGGGCTTGCGGGCCGGAACGAATCCGGCGCCGAGTTCAAAAGCGAGGATCGAACCGCCGATGAATCCGCGGGACTCTATACCTACGACCTTGGTGATACCCTTGTCACGATAAATCTGTGACAGATCCCAGCCGATGATGTGCAGCGCGCGAGGATCTTTGAACGCTGTGGTGAGGTCTTTGAATACGACGCCCTTGGTGGGGAAGTCGATGACATCACGGATCTTTGACTTGATGTATTCCATTTTATTTATGCTGTTAAGTATTTGATTTTAAAATTATTTATCGCGCATTTGTTCCACGTGAAACAAAAGTTTATCTATTCATCAGAAGAAGCAGAATGTTGATATCACTGGGCGAGACACCGGGAATTCGCGAGGCCTGTCCGATTGTCTCGGGCCGCTGGCGCTGGAGCTTCTGTCGCGCTTCAGTCGAAAGAGCCTTGACGGCCGAGTAGTCGAATTCGGCAGGCAACCGAAGTTGCTCAAGGCGTCGCAATTTTTCCGCACCCGCTTGCTCGCGCTCGATGTAGCCGCGGTACTTGATGAGAATCTCGGCCGCCTCCACGATTTCCTCAGCGCGGTCAGCAGGAAGTGAGGCGATGAACTCAGCCAGTTCGGGAACGAATTCCGCGAGCGCTCCAATCGTGACAGACGGACGCGAGATAAGGCTGACGAGTTTTACGCTCTGATGGAGGGGAGACGATTCAATAGATGCAAGATACCCGTTGATCTGCGCGGCGCGGACTGTGGTAGCCTCGGCCAGACCGATCAGGCGGTCGCGCGATTCGCGCTTCTCTACTACGAGCCGATAACGGCGTTCGTCGGCCAGACCGAGTTCATATGCTTTCGGAGTAAGGCGCATGTCGGCGTCGTCCTGACGCAAAAGAATGCGATGTTCGGCACGGGAGGTGAACATGCGGTACGGTTCATCGACACCCTTGGTAACAAGGTCATCAATAAGCACGCCTATGTAGGCCTCGTCACGGGCCAGCGTAAACTGAGGACGGCCCATCGCCGCAAGTGCGGCATTGGCACCGGCAACGAGTCCCTGCCCGGCAGCCTCCTCGTAGCCGGTGGTTCCGTTGATCTGGCCGGCAAAAAACAGATTACGTACAAGCTGCGTCTCGAGAGTATGACGAAGTTGCGTAGGGTCGAAGAAATCATATTCAATGGCGTAGCCGGGACGGTAGATCATCACATCGGCAAGTGCGGGTATAGTCTGCAGAGCCCGTATCTGTACATCCATGGGCAACGACGACGAAAAACCGTTGAGATAGTATTCGGTTGTCGATTCCCCTTCGGGCTCGAGAAAAAGCTGGTGTTCGGTCTTGTCGGCGAATGTCACGATCTTCGTCTCGATCGAAGGACAGTAGCGAGGACCGATGCTCTGTATCTGCCCGTTATAAAGCGGTGAATCCGGCAGACCGCTGCGGAGGATATCGTGCGTAGCCTCGGATGTGTAGACGATGTAGCACTCGCGCTGGTCAAGTACACGCTCGACTTCGGGCAGATACGAGAATTTATGATGCGACGAGTCGCCGGCCTGCGGCTTGGTCTTGTCCCAATGTACCGACCGGCCGTCAATGCGCACAGGAGTGCCGGTCTTCATGCGGTCGGCACGAAAACCGAGACCGACAAGTTGCTCGGTAAGGCCTTCGACGGCCGGCTCGGAGATACGGCCACCGGGGAACTTGCAACGGCCGATGTGCATCAGACCGTTGAGAAACGTGCCATTGGTAAGCACGACCGCGCGGGCCCGGAACACCGCACCTTCGGCTGTACACACTCCCTTGACGGCGCCATCTTCGATGATGAGGCGGTTTACACACCCCTGCCACATACTGAGGTTATCGGTATGCTCGAGAATATCGCGCATCATCAGCGAATACTTGGTGCGGTCGGCCTGCGCGCGCGGGCTCCACATTGCAGGCCCCTTCGAAAGATTGAGCATGCGGAACTGTATGGAATTGCGGTCAGTAACAATACCCATCAGGCCGCCCATTGCATCTATTTCCCTGACAATCTGCCCCTTGGCGATACCACCGATGGCAGGATTGCAGCTCATCTGCGCGATTTTGTGCATATCGAGCGTGATCAGCAGCGTCTGGGCTCCCAATCGGGCGGCGGCCGCCGCAGCCTCGCATCCGGCATGGCCGGCACCGACCACTATCACGTCGAAATCAAACTTCATATAGTCCTACGAGTAAAAAATAAAACATTAACGCATGGCAATCGCCTCATTCTCACAGGCTTCCATTATCTCGCGTTCGCCCGGTCCCTTGTCGTTGATACCACACAGATGCAGAACACCGTGAATTATCACACGGTGTAGTTCGTTGTCGTAATCAGCGCCAACAAGTTGGGCATTAGAACGTACGGTGTCAAGAGAAATGAAAATATCGCCCGAGATGAGTTTGCCGCGGGAATAATCGAATGTAATGACATCCGTATAATAATCGTGTCTGAGGAATTCGCGGTTGACGCGGAGAATCTCTTCGTCATCGCAAAAGATATATGTGATGTCGCCGACTATTCTGCCGTGGGCCTTGGCCACCCGAATAATCCACTCTTGCGTAACTGCACAATCAATAGCCGGCAGCTCTGTGCCCCGGCTTAACCATTGGAACGAATTTATCATCTTCCCGTAATTGAGATGCAAAGTTAAAAAAATAATTTGATTTTTCAAATTTCAGCAAAAACAGGTCTCGAGAATTCTATTTCAAGAAAAATACGAACAGGAATTTTTGAGGATATACATACATTTATCAGCGATTTAAGCTCAAAACAAGGCGAAAATTAAGCGACTTTTTGCAGTCATCAGGGCAGATGGCCGTAAAAATCGGCTGAAATCAGCGGACACCGGAAGAGCCGATAAAGCCGTCAAGACCTCCGAAACTTAAAAAAGGACGGATGTTGGCCGGATCGTAAAAATTTATTAATTTTGCGACACTTAACGTAAAATGGAAAACGCAGCCGGAAAACACCATGGACAAAATATCCGCCACCATTATCACACGCAACGAAGAGAACAACCTTGAACGCTGCCTCAATGCTCTGAACGGAGTCGCCGACGAAATCATCGTCGTGGACTCATATTCGACCGACCGCACACTCGATGTGTGCAAGCGCTACGGCTGCAAGGTGACTCAGCGCGAATTCCAGGGCTTCGGCTCCCAGCGCCAGTATGCGACCGGTCTGGCTGAGAATGTCTACATCCTGTCAATCGACGCCGATGAGGTGATCGACGAGGAAATGCGCGATTATCTGATCAAGACCAAGGCAGAAGGCTTCAGGCACCGGGTTTACCGGGCATGGATCCAGAATTATTTCTGCGGCAAACCGATCCGCCACTCCGGATTCGAGCCGGTAGCGCAGGTGCGCCTGTTCAACAAACGCTACGCCAACTGGAATCTGCGCGACTACTCGGACAAAGTGTCTTTTCCCGACAGCGTGATTCCGGCCACATTGCCAGGCACAATCCATCATTACCGCTGCGCGTCCATGTCTGAATTTCACAAGAAGGAAAACCGCCTGGCGTCGCTGCAGGCCAAGTCGCTGGCCGTAGGTCACCGCTCGATATGGGCGCCGACACCTTTCCTGCAGGCAGCTCTGAAATACCTCCAGTCGCAGGTTGTCGATCTGGCATGGCTCGACGGACCCAACGGCATCTCCATAGCCGGTCGCCGCAGCCGCACAACCTACGAGGCCTACCGCATGGCACGCGACATAATCAAAGAACAGAAAAAGCGCTGAGTGCGGATGAACATCATACATCTCGTCTCCAATAAAGTATGGGGCGGCGGCGAACGTTACGTCCTCGACCTCGGCCGCGCCCAACGGGCCGACGGCCACTGCGTCGGCATATTCACCCGCCGCTATGAAGCTGTCGCGAAACCATTTGCCGACGAAGGGCTGCACAGCGGATATCTGCACCTGGGTGGAGTTATCGACGTGGTGACACCGGTCAGGCTGGCCAAGCATCTGCGCGGCATCGAGGGTCCTGTCATAGTCCACGTCCACAACTTCAAGGACGCATACACAGCCGTGGCCGCACGGCGCCTATGCGACCGAAAGGATATATATATAGTAGCCACCCGGCACCTTGTGCGACCGGCCAAGACCGATAAATCGCACCTGCGTACGCTCGCAGCCCTCGACGCGGTGATATTCGTGTCGCAGCTCGCGCACGACCGTTTCTGCTCGACACTTCCGGCCGGATTCGACCGCAGTCGGCTTCACACGGTCGTCAACTCCATAGCCATGCCCTCTCCCCTACCCTACCCCGAAAAGGATCACGAAAATCCGCCGCGACTGATTTATGCGGGGAGACTCGCGCATGAAAAGGGCATAGACGTGCTGCTCGAGGCGATGGCGCTAATTTCTGACCGCCGCTGGAAACTCGACATAGTCGGATCCGGACTGCCGCGCGACGAGGTCGCGTTCGAGAAGCAGGCACGCGCGCTGGGAATTGCCGACCGCGTCGACTTCAAGGGACACAAGGCCGACGTCTTCGCCGAACTTGCGGGCGCTGATATAGCCGTGCTCCCCTCACGCGTAGCTGAAGCATGCCCGCTTATCATCCAGGAAGCTTACGCCTGCCGCGTGGCTGTCGTGACGACCGACATCGGCGCCCAGCCCGAAACAGTCGACGACGGAGTGACCGGACTGCTCGTAGCACCCGAATCGCCGCGCGCACTCGCCGACGCCATCGGGCGCCTGCTCGATGACCGCGATCTCTGCCACAGAATGGGCGAGGCCGGACACCGAAAACTGATTTCCGACCTTTCTTACGATAAATTCTATAAATCCATAATGGCCATTTACGATGGGTGTCAGCATCACGACAAGTAGCCGCGAGGCGTGGCTTACCGCACTGGCCCGGCAACTCGCCGCCGATGGCATCCCGGTGGAAGCCATAGACATCTACAAGGGCCGAAATCGCGTGGTAAGCCTGCCTACCGAAGCCGGTGAAGTAAACATCAAGCAGTTCCGCATCCCGCACGCCATCAACCGGCTTGTCTACGGCAACCTGCGCCGCGGGAAAGCACGGCGCGCTTACGAGAACGCCGGCAAGCTGCTCGCGCAGGGCTTCCCCACCCCGGCTCCACTGGCCTATGTGGAGCAACGCGAAGGTGTGCGTTTCGGCACCAGCTACTTCGTGAGCGAACAGCTTCAGGGCTTCGAGGACATACGCCACATTGCCGTGTCGGAGCACCGCACGGCCATAGTCGAGGCCATCGGACGGCTCATGGCCGACCTGCACCGCGCCCACATATTTATGAAGGATTTCTCGCAGGGCAACGTGCTGTGGCGAGTGGATTCCGACGGCCGCATATCGCTGTCGCTCGTCGACATCAACCGCATGGCATTCGGAGTGCGGTCAAAGCGGCGCCTTATGAAAAATTTCCGCACCGTGGCCGATGACCGTGCCCTTCTGGCCGAGATAGCCCAGGCCTACGCCCGCGCATCGGGCATGGCGCCCGACGAAGCCATGCGCCGGGCACAGCGGGCCAAGCGCCTCTACATACTCAAGCGGCGACTCAAAAAACTCCTCAAATAGGAAACTTTATCGGGCAAAAAGCGTTAACTTTGCGAAAAATACTCGCCAATGAAAGGAATCATACTCGCCGGAGGCACCGGCTCGCGTCTGTATCCGATCACCAAGGGCGTGAGCAAACAGCTGCTGCCCGTGTACGACAAGCCGATGGTCTACTATCCGCTGGCTACCCTCATGCAGGCCGGTATCCGCGACATACTGCTGATATCGACGCCCGCCGACCTGCCTGCGTTCAGACGCCTGCTCGGCGACGGCAGCGACTTCGGCGTGCGCCTGAGCTACGCCGCACAGCCAAGTCCCGACGGCCTGGCACAGGCATTCATCATCGGTCGTGAATTCCTCGGCAACGAGGCCGCATGTCTGATCCTGGGCGACAACATATTCCACGGGGCCGGATTCACCACACGCCTCACCGAGGCTGTACGCCGTGCTGAAAGCGAGGGTCAGGCCACCGTGTTCGGCTACCGCGTCGACGACCCCGAACGCTATGGCGTGGCCGAATTCGACGCTGAAGGACGATGCCTCTCGATCGAGGAAAAACCCGCCGAACCCAAGTCGAAATATGCCGTCACCGGCCTCTACTTTTATCCGGCCGGGGTGAGCGAGATCGCCGCCACGATCCGCCCGTCGGCCCGCGGCGAGCTGGAAATCACCTCGCTCAACAACGAATATCTCCGCCGCGGACAGCTCCACGTGCAGACTCTGCCCGAAGGCTTCGCATGGCTCGACACAGGCACACACGATTCCCTGTCAGAAGCGTCGATCTACGTCGAAGTCCTCGAGAAACGCCAGGGACTGAAGATCGCATGCCTCGAGGGCATGGCCTACCGCCGCGGCTGGATCCCACGCCGGACGATAGAGGAATCAGCCCGGACAATGGCATCCAACCAGTACGGCCAGTATCTTTATAAAGTAATCGCAGAAGTTGATGAAAGCAATAAAAACAGAACTTGAAGGAGTCGTGATACTCGAGCCGGAGATCCACCGCGACAGCCGCGGATATTTCTTCGAGAGCTGGACACAGCGCGATGCCGACCGCCTGATCGGTCCTGTGACGTTCGTTCAGGAGAACGAAAGCCGGTCGACCGCCGGGGTGGTACGCGGACTGCACTTCCAGCGGCCGCCACATGCGCAGGCAAAGCTCGTGGGCGTGGTAAGCGGCCGGGTGCTCGACGTGGCAGTCGATCTTCGCGCAGGGTCGCCCACATACGGCCGGTGGATAGCCGTCGAACTGTCCGACGAGAACCACCGGCGACTCTTCATACCGCGCGGATTCGCCCACGGCTACTCCGTACTCTCTCCCGAGGCGACTTTCACCTACAAATGCGACAATTATTACGCCCCTGAATCCGAAGGCGGAATCGCATGGAACGATCCCGACCTTGCAATCGACTGGCAGACTGCCGACAGCGAGCCGATAATCTCCGAAAAAGACCGGCACCACGACGCCTGGGCCGATTTCGACACACCTTTCAGCCTCCAATGACAAAAAAATGAGCAAGCAATATAAAAGAAACATAATAGTGACCGGCGGGGCCGGATTCATCGGATGCCATCTGGTGAAACGCCTCGTCAACCGTTACCCCGACTACCGCATAGTCAATGTCGACGCCCTGACCTACGCAGGCTCGCTCCTCAACCTCACCGACGTCGAGGGCAAACCCAACTATGTATTCTGCCAGGCCGACATTGCCGACTTCAAAACGATCAGCGACATCATGCGCCGCTATGAGATCGACGGTGTGATCCACCTCGCGGCCGAAAGCCATGTCGACCGCTCGATCAGCGATCCGTTCGTATTCGCACGCACCAATGTACTGGGCACCATGACTCTGCTGCAGGCAGCCAAAGACGCGTGGATGGCACGCCCCGAGGGTTTCGACGGAAAGAAATTCCACCATGTGTCGACCGATGAGGTATATGGTGCCCTGGAGGCCGGCAGCAATGATCTGTTTACCGAGGACACGCCATATGCGCCGCATAGTCCCTACTCTGCATCCAAGGCATCGAGCGATCACTTCGTACGCTCGTTCCACGACACATACGGCATGCCCACCGTGATAACCAACTGCTCCAACAACTACGGACCGAACCAGTTCCCCGAAAAACTGATTCCTCTGTTCATCAACAACATCCGCAACCGCAAACCGCTGCCTGTCTACGGCAACGGCGAGAACGTGCGCGACTGGCTCTACGTCGGCGACCACGTCGAGGCTCTCGATCTCGTATTCCACCGCGCCGAACCGGGCACGACATACAACATCGGCGGCTTCAACCAGTGGCGCAACATCGATCTGATCAGAGAACTGATCGTAGCCGTAGACCGGCGTCTGGGACGCCCCGAAGGAGCCGACCTCGACCTTATCAGCTACGTCACCGACCGCCCGGGCCACGACCTGCGCTACGCCATCGACTCGACACGCCTGAGCCGCGACCTGGGCTGGACGCCACGGCATACGTTCCCGGAAGGTCTGGCAAAGACAGTCGACTGGTATCTCGACAACCCGGAATGGCTCGAAGCTATGAACAGCCGCAACAGCCCCATAGCACATCTTCAGAAATGAAACACAGCGAGATAAAAGGCATCACGATATATTGCGGCTCTTCGGCCGGAAACAATCCCGCCTTCATAGAGGCCGCCGAGGCCACCGGGCAGGCCATTGCCGCCGCCGGGCTGCCGCTGATCTACGGAGGCGGCCACATGGGCATGATGGGAGCCGCCGCACGCGCGGCACGCGCCGCCGGAGGCGCCACCATAGCCGTCATCCCACAATTCATGGTCGACCGCGGCTGGAACGATCCCGAAGCCGACGAGACCGTGATCACACCCGACATGCACCGCCGCAAAGAACTGATGGCCCGACACGCCGCAGGCGCCATAGCGCTTCCCGGAGGTATCGGCACGTTCGAGGAACTCACCGAACTGATAACATGGCGCCAGCTGGGACTCTACACCGGCAATATAGTGATACTCAACACCGCCGGATACTACGACAACCTGCTTGCAATGCTCGGCCACGCAGTCGGCGCAGGCTTCATGCCGTCCGACCACCAGGCGCTGTGGCACGTGTGCGCCGATCCGGCAGAAGCCGTCGCCGCTGCAGCCGCAGCCACATCCGAACTACATCTGAAAGCCAAATTCTAACGACCATCCATGCCGACAACCACCGACTCGCTCCATATGGCCGCCCCCGACACAGCCGTCGCCAGTCCACTGGCCGGTTTACCGGTCGACTCACTGGCTGTCGATTCACTGTCAGTTGATTCTATTGTCCCCGACACCGTCGCGGCCGATACGGCTGTAGCCGTCGTGCCTCCGGCGTGGCTCGACGGCCTCGAACCCGGCATGCGCCAGATGCAGCCCGGCAACCACTCGGGGTTCCTGATGATCATCGCCTTGATGTTCGTGGTGCTGATATTCAATTTCAGACATCTGAAACGTCTCGTCAGAACCTATGCCGAAGAACTGTGGAAAGTACGCTCGGGCCGCGACAACGTCTTCGACGAGCGGCCTGCGGGCGACACGCGCGTGCTGTTGCTGCTGATGCTCCAAAGTGTCGTATGCATGGGGATTCTACTGTCCACTGCCATCTGCCGTGTCGGCCCTCCGGGCGACTTGGCCATGACAGGAGGGCGAGTGGCCGTCGTGACGGCAGTCGTCGCCGCCGGATACTTCTACCACTTCGCCGGATATAATCTCGTAGGCTATGCATTCGCCACACCCGGCGCACACCACGACTGGGTGCGCGGCTACAACGCGTCCATGGCCCTGCTGGGACTGGCGCTCATCATCCCTGCGATGCTGGCAATTTTCTATCCGCAGGTATCATCGGATGTCGTTTTGGTTGCATTTTTATTATATTTGTGTACTAAAATAATCTTTATTTTAAAGGGATTCCGCATTTTTTTCAACAAAATTGCCTCATTAGTGTATTTTATTTTGTACCTTTGCACCCTTGAAATAATACCTTTACTTTTCGTCTACAAAAGTTCGGTTCTGCTCGCAGAACACACACTGTAGGTCTAAAACTTTAAAATTGTGAAAGTAGAAAAGATTTTAGTATCGCAGCCAAAACCTTCGTCTGAGAAATCGCCTTATTTCGAACTGGCGCAGAAACATGGCGTCGAGATTGTCTTTCGCCCCTTCATCAAGGTCGAGGGTCTGACTCCACGTGAATTCCGCGCACAGAAGATTTCCATTCCCGAGCACACAGCCATTATCTTCACAGCCAAAACCGCGATCGACCACTTCTTCCGTCTGTGCGAAGAAATGCGCCTCACAATGCCGGACACACAAAAATATTTCTGCACCTCGGAAACCATCGCCAACTATCTGCAGAAATACATCATCTACCGCAAACGCAAGATATTTTTCCCCAAGACCGGTAAATTCGCCGATCTGATACCACTGATCGTCAAGCATAAGGACGAAAAATACCTGCTGGCAGTCAGCGACGTCAACACCGGCGCGGAAGCCGATCTGCTCGACAGCAACAAGATCAGCTACGACCGCGCGGTGATCTACCGCACCGTCAGCAACGACTTCGGACCCGACGAGCCGCTGGATTACCAGATGCTGGTATTCTTCAGCCCCCAGGGCATAGAATCGCTGTGCAAGAATTTCCCTGACTTCAAACAGGACGGCATAGCGATAGCCACATTCGGCGCCGCCACTGCCAAGGCTGCCAAGGACGCCGGCCTTACGGTCGACATCGAGGCTCCGTCGGCCAAAGCTCCGTCGATGCCCGCAGCCATCGACCAGTTCCTGGCCGAGCAGAAATAAGGCACGCTCCCTACTCCGTCAACCAGTCAGCCAATGAAAGGCCTCAGGCTATACAAGAAAGAAAAACTTTGCTCTGCCGTAGCTATCGACTCGCTCTTTAGCCGCGGCAGCGGCGCTTCAAGCAGTCTGGCCTATCCGCTGCGTGCCGTGTGGCGCAGCAACCGTGAACGACGGAGCGACGCCCCGCTGGCCTTTGTTATTAGCGTGCCGAAAAAGCGCCTGCGCCATGCAGTGGACCGCGTGGCCATGCGCCGCCGTATCCGCGAATCGTACCGTCTGAGCCGCGCCGCTCATCCCATGCCCGACGGCACCCGCATCGACGTGGCCTTTCTGTACGTAGCCGACCGCCTGTGCGACTACCACGCCGTTGACCGGGCCATGAACCGCCTGCTCGACCGCATAGCGCAATCCTCATCTGCTGAAAACTCCGTTCCTGCCTCTCTCCCCGATGAATCCGGCACGACTGATTAACCGCTCACTGGCATGGGTGCTGACGCTGCCAGTGATCTTCTACCGGCAGTGTATATCGCCGCTGAAGCCTCCGACATGCCGCTTCTCTCCCACCTGCAGCGAATACGCCATCGAGGCTCTGCGGCGTCATGGCGCCTTCAAAGGCACCTGGCTCGCCGTCCGACGCATACTTCGCTGCCATCCGTGGGGTGGCAGCGGCTACGACCCTGTGCCATGACTCCTTCACTGCACTCTTTCGCCGACATACACACCCACGACCTCACGGCCGCCGGCCGCCCCGACAGCGTAGTAAACCTTACTCCGTCCGACACGTTGCCGCCCGCCGGCAATTTTTCAGTAGGTATCCACCCATGGGACACAAGTGCCGGGGAGCCGACGCTGACATCGCTGAAAGCCCTCGTGCGCATGGCCCGCGATCCGCGCACCGTAGCCGTGGGCGAAGCAGGCTTCGACCGTATGCGCGGCGGCGACATCGAACTGCAGCGACGCGTATTCGACTTCCATGCCCGGCTGGCCGAGCGCGTGGGCAAGCCGCTTATCATCCATGCCGTCAAGGCCGACGACATGTTAGCCGCCGCCATCAGGCGGCACCGGCCCTCGGTCGAATGGATCATCCACGGCTTCCGCGGCAATGCCACGCGCGCACGACAACTGCTGCGCATGGGCTTCTCCCTGTCGCTCGGACATCGCTTCAATCCCGAAGCCAAAGCCGTCATTCCTCCCGACCGACTCTACCACGAGTCCGACGCCCCCGCCCGTTCGTGTCTAGAAAAGGGATTCCAAAGCTGAATTTGTCACCGATGTTATCCTATGAAATGAAAGCCAGCTGAAAATCTTTAAAATTTTCAATTGAAAAAGTTGCATGATTTAAAAATTAGGGCTAAATTTGCAACGATTTTAAAAGCAACAATGACTTTAAACAACAACAGCGACCGCGTGATGTCCATGTCGATGATGTGGATGGGCATGATGTGCATGATGCCCCGCCAGGTGTGCCGCTTCTGACCAGTAAAAACAATCTAAACAAAAATAGCAAGCCGGCACCTGGACCACTCCACGTGCCGGCCTTTTTCATTATCATGGACTACAAAGACCTACACTTCGCCACCCTGCAGATACACGCAGGACTCGACCGCAGCAATCCGAGCTGCGCACGCGGCAACGCCATCACGCCGACGGCCGCCTATAGTTTCCCGACCTGCGACTACGCCGCACGCCTGTTCGAGCTGTCGCAGGCAGGCAACATCTACACACGCCTGCAGAATCCGACCAACACCGCCTACGAGGAGCGCATGGCGGCTCTCTATGGCGGCTCGGGTGCCGTGGCCACTTCCTCGGGCATGTCAGCGATACTGACAGCTCTGACATGCCTGGCTTCGGAAGGCGACAACATAGTGGCATCGCCTTATCTCTACGGAGGCACCTACAATCTGTTCCGCCACACGCTGCCGCGTCTGGGCATCGAAATACGTATCGCCGAAACAGCCGACCCGGCATCATTCGCGGCCCTGTGCGACAGCCGCACACGCGCTGTCTTTGCCGAAAGCATGGGCAATCCGACCTGCGCCGTCCCTGATCTGGAGGGTCTCGGCCGTGTTGCCGCCGAGGCAGGCGTACCGCTGGTGATCGACAACACTTTCGGCGCGGGCGGCTATCTCTGCAACCCTCTGAAATGGGGAGCCAACATCATCGTAGACTCCGCCACAAAGTGGATCAACGGACACGGGACAGCCATGGGCGGCATAATCGTCGACGGCGGCAACTTCGACTGGAGTGGCTTCCCGGGTGTCGACTGCCCGTCGGAGGGCTATCATGGCCTGAACCTGTGGACTACTTTCGGCAAGGCGGCATTCGCAGTGAAATGCCGCGTCGACGGCCTGCGCGACCTCGGCACATGCCCGTCGCCGTTCGACTGCTACCTGATGATGCTCGGCCTGGAGACGCTGTCGCTGCGCGTGCGCCATCAGGTAGAATCGACCCGACGACTTGCCGAATTCCTGGCCTCAAGCCCTGCGGTAAAAAAAGTCAGCTATGTAGGCTTTGCCGACAATCCATGGCACGAAGCCGCAGCCAAATATTTCCGCGACGGCGCCGGCGCGGTGCTGAACGTCGAACTGCAGGGCGACCTCGATACGACAATCAAGTTCGTCGAATCGCTGAAACTGTGCATGCACATGACAATGATCGGCGACTCCGTGACAGCCGTCACCCACCCCGCGTCGACGACGCACAAGCAACTTTCGGCGGAAGATCTTGAACAGGCCGGAGTCACACCCACTCTGCTGCGCGTGTCGCCCGGACTGGAGGATCCCGAGGATATCATCGCCGATTTCAGCCAGGCATTCAAGAAGGCCGGGATATGATGCGGATCCATCACAGCGACAAACCTTTCGTACTCGAATCGGGCGACGTGCTCCATGGCATGGACATCGCCTACCACACGTTCGGCGAGATGAACGAAAGCCGCGACAACGTGGTGTGGGTGTGCCACGCACTGACCGCCAACAGCGATGTGGCCGACTGGTGGCCCGGCACGGTCGAGAGCGGCCGGTTTCTCGATCCCGCGCGCCACTTCACCGTGTGCGCCAACATCATCGGATCGTGCTACGGTTCGACGGGGCCGCTGTCGGTGAATCCGGCCACGGGAGAACCCTACTATAGCGATTTTCCGCCGCTGACTATCCGCGACATGGCCCGGGCGCTGGCCCTGCTTGCCGACGCGCTCGGCATCGGCACGATCGACACGATTGTTGGCGCTTCGGTCGGCGGGTTTCAGGCGCTGGAGTGGGCGGCAGAGCAACCCTGGCGATTCCGCAGACTCATACTGATCGCGACAGCCGCCGAAGCCATGCCATGGACAATAGCCATCGACGAAAGCCAGCGCATGGCCATCAAGGCCGACTCCACCTGGGGCGAACGGCGCCCGGACGCCGCCGGAGCCGGACTGGCGGCCGCCAGGGCCATAGGGCTGCTTACATACCGGGGCGGCAGCGGCTACAACGCGACGCAGACCGATACACCCCCAGCCGACGGGCGCCCGATCTACGACCGGCGCGCCTGTTCCTACCAGCGGCACCAGGGAGAGAAACTGCGCCGGCGCTTCAACGCCTACTCCTACGTAACGATACTCGACGCCTTCGACACGCACGACATCGGCCGCGGCCGCGGCGGCATCAGCACGGCACTTGGCCGCATCGACACGCCGGCCCTTGTTGTGGGAATAACCACCGACATCATCTTCCCTCCCGACGAGCTGAAGCGCCTCGCCGCCGCCCTGCCTCAGGGACACTACGAGGAAATAGAGTCGCGCCTGGGCCACGACGGATTTCTGGTCGAGAACGACCAGCTCAACGCACTTATACAACCATTCATGAACGACACAACCATATGAACGACAATAAACTGAGAATAGGCCTGTTCGGACTCGGCACCGTCGGCACGGGCTTCTGCAGCGTGATCCGGATGGCACGCAACGCACATGCCGAGATAGCGCGCATCTGCGTGCGCGACATCCGCAAACACCGCACGGCCGACATAGGCCCTGCGCTGCTCACCGATAATCCCGAGGATATCCTTGGCGACCCTGAAATCAGCCTGGTGGTAGAGGTGATCGACGATGCCGACGCCGCCTTCCGCATTGTCTCCGAAGCGCTGCGGCGCGGCAAAGCCGTAGTCTCGGGCAACAAAGCCATGATCGCCCACCATCTGCCCGAACTGATCGAACTGCAGCACACGACCGGCTCAGCGCTACTCTACGACGCCTCGTCGTGCGGCTCGATACCGGTGATACGCAACCTGGAGGAATACTACGACAATGACCTGCTGCTGGAAGTAAAAGGCATACTGAACGGCTCGTCGAACTACATACTGTCGCGAGTGTTCGACCACGGCGAAAGCTATGCCGAGGCGCTCGCAGGCGCCCAGGCCCGCGGCTTCGCCGAGGCCGATCCATCGCGCGACATCCTGGGCTATGACGCGCTGTACAAGCTCACGATCATCACCGTGCATGCCCTGGGCGTGTACGTCGATCCCCGCCGCCTGCTGTGCCGTGGCATAGCCGACATAGCCGAAAGCGACATCGCCTATGCCCGCGAGAAAGGCATGAAAATCAAACTTGTGGCGCAGGTAGTGAAAGTGAGCGACGACCGCTTCATCATGTTCGTGATGCCGGAATTCGTAGCACCACCGAAATACATCTACAGCGTCGACGACGAGTACAACGGCGTGGTGATCCGCGGTGAATGCTACGACCGCCAGTTCATGTTCGGCAAGGGAGCGGGCGCGTTGCCGACGGCCTCGTCGATCCTGAGCGACGTGATGGCACGGCGCCACGACTACCGCTACGAGTACAAGAAAATGAGCTACCTGGGGCGCCCGGCCTACACCGACGATGTTGAACTGCGTGTCTACCTGCGTTACGCAGACCCCTCTACGGTCGCCGGCATGCCCTTCCGCCGCATCGTCGAGAGCTACACATCGGCATCGGGTGTCAACTACGTGATCGGCGACATAACGGTGGCCGGCCTGATCGCCTCTGAAGCCATGCTGAACCGTCCGGACACCTTCGTGTGCAACGTACCGCGATTCTTCCTCGACCGTGATTAGCCATCCGGCACCCCATAAATATGACTAAAAAGAGGGTAGTGCATGAAATTTTAGGGCCAAATTAGGCTTTTTTGGAGAAAAAGCGCTATATTTGCAAGCTGAAAAATAATGAAAAATATTTAATAATAACTTTAAACCATACATTTCATGCAAAGCAAAGGAAATTTAGGAAGCATCGTAGCCGGTGTTATCGCGATTTTCCTGGTGATCGTATGTTTGTTCTACCTCTCGTTCACGTTCGTATCGAACAGCCACGAGCAGAAGGCCAAGGCATACGCCACCGAATTATCGGACGGCAGCGACTCAACCTACAACGTGGCCTACAAGTACTACATGGACTCTCTGAGCGAGAAGCCGGTGTACCTGGGCTACTCACTCAATGAAGTACGCAAGTGGGGTGTGGGCCTCGGCCTCGACCTCAAGGGCGGTATGAACGTGATTCTTCAGATAGAGATGCCCGACATGCTCCGGTCGATGAAGACCGGCGACACCGACTCGGTGTTCGAATCGGCAATCGCGGCAGCCAAAACACAGATAGACAACCATCAGACGGACGACTTCGTCGGAACTTTCGTCAACGAATACCGCAAGCTCAACCCGTCGGCCGATTTCTCGGTGCTGTTCCAGGGTCTCGTTCCCGCAGGCAGCGGCGACGACGCAGTGCGCTCGAAGCTGAAATCGGAAGTGACCGACCGTGTCAACAATTCGGCCACAAATGTGCTCCGCAAGCGTATCGACCAGTTCGGCGTGGTAAGCCCCAACATCCAGGTGCTTCAGGGCAAGGACGGCCAGATCCTGCTCGAGCTGCCGGGCGTTAAGGATCATGAACGTGTACGCGACCTGCTGCAGCGTTCGGCCAACCTCGAATTCTACGAGACCTATCAGGTAAACGACCTGGCCAACGCCCTGAGCGCCCTCTATAGCCGCCTCGACGCCGACACGCTCTACAACGCCGCTCCGCTGGCAGCCCTGCTGCAGAATGGCGGACAGGGCGCTACCGTAGGCTATGCTCCCGACTCGCGTGCCATGGCCGAGATCAACAAGCTGCTCGCTTCGCCCGCAGCCAAGAGCCTGCTCCCGAGCGATCTGAAGCTCCGCTGGTCAGTCAAGCCTCACATCCAGACCGCCGCTGACGGCTCCGAGCACAACTTCGGCTACGCCCTGTATGCCCTCAAGGCTCCCGGCGGCAAGCCCGCACTCGACGGCAAGGCCGTATCCGACGCTTCGAGCAGCCCCGACCAGTTCGGCCGCGTGGAGGTATCGATGCGCATGAACCCCGAAGGCGCCCGCAAGTGGGCCAACGTAACCGGCAACAACGTCGGCAAGCAGGTAGCCATCGTGCTTGACGAAAATGTATATTCCGCACCTGTCGTAAACCAGGCCATCGAAGGCGGCCAGTCGTCGATCACCGGCGATTTCACCGTCGAAGAGGCCAATGACCTTGCCAACGTGCTCAAGTCGGGCAAGATGGACGCCAAGGTAAGCATCATCAGCGACATGGTCATCGGCCCGTCGCTGGGCGAGCAGGCCATCCAGAAGGGCTTCATCTCGTTCATCGTGGCCCTGGTGCTCCTGATGGTCTTCATGTGTGTGTTCTACGGCTTCATTCCGGGTCTGGTAGCCAACCTGTGCCTCATCTGCAACCTCTTCTTCACGCTGGGTATCCTGGCATCGTTCCAGGCAGTGCTGACGCTGTCGGGTATCGCCGGTATCGTGCTGTCGCTCGGTATGGCGGTCGATGCCAACGTGCTGATCTTCGAGCGCACCAAGGAAGAGCTCCGCGCCGGCAAGAACGTACGCACGGCCCTCGCCGACGGCTACAGCAACGCCTTCTCGGCCATCTTTGACTCGAACCTCACGTCGATCATCACCGGCGTGATCCTGATGCTCTTCGGTACCGGCCCCATCAAGGGCTTCGCCACCACGCTGATCATCGGCCTTGTATGCTCGTTCTTCACTGCAGTATATCTGAGCCGTCTGTTCTTCCTGTGGTACTCCAAGAGCAAGAGCTTCCAGAACCAGACATTCTCGACCAGCATCTCGCGCAAGATGTTCATCAATGCCAACTATAACTTCCTGGGCGTCCGTAAGGTCAGCTTCACGGTTGTAGGCATCTTCGTGGCAGCCGTGATCATCTCGCTCTTCGCCCGCGGTCTCTACCAGGGCATCGACTTCTCCGGCGGCCGCAACTATGTGGTGAAATTCGAGCAGAAGGTTGATCCCGTTGAACTTCAGGGCAAGGTTCAGGAAGCCTTCCCCGGCTCATCCGTATCTGTCATCACGATCGAAAGCTCGAACCAGGTGCGTATCTCGACCAACTATAAGATCAACGACGAAAACGCCGGTACAGAGAAAGAAATCACCTCGACCCTGTACGACGTGCTGAAGCCCTACCTGCGCCAGGGTATGACCGCCGAGGAATTCTCGACGACCGACGCCAGCCAGGGTATCGTATCGTCGCAGAAGGTAGGTCCGTCCGTAGCCGACGACATGCGCACCGACGCATACATCGCCGTGACGATCGCCCTGATCGCGATGTTCCTCTACATCCTGCTCCGCTTCCGCAACGTGGCATTCTCGGTAGGCGCTCTCGCCGCCGTGGCCTTCACCGCTTTCTCGATCATCGGCTTCTACTCGTTCTTCTACGGAGTGCTGCCGTTCGCCATGGAGATCGACCAGACGTTCATCGCCGCTATCCTGACGGTGATCGGCTATCAGATCAACGATACCGTGGTGGTATTCGACCGTGTGCGTGAGAACGTAGGCCTGTATCCGAAGCAGGACTTCTACACGACCATCAACAAGTCGATCAACTCGACCCTGGGACGTACGATCATGACCTCGTGCTCGACCCTGCTCGTGCTGCTGTGCATCTTCATCCTGGGCGGCGACGCCATCCGCAGCTTCACATTCGCAATGCTGCTTGGTGTGATTGTGGGTACTCTTGCCACCATCTACATCGCATCGCCGGTAGCTTATCTGACTGACGCCCGCCGCAACAAGGCTGTGGCAGCCAAGTAAGACAAGCCCCCTACCCCATAATTAAAATCAGTCGCCTTTCCGGTTCGGAAGGGCGACTGATTTTTTATGGCAGACTGAGCCTGCTCAGGACAACGGCCCTTCAGACGAGAGCCGCGATAGCGGCGGGTGTCAGACCGCAGGATTCGAGTAGTTCGGCAGCCTTGAAACGGTCGGGGAAAGCCTTGGGCAGCCCCCGTACGATTACTTTCACGGGCGCCTCACCGAGATAGGCGGCGACCTTCTGTCCATATCCGCCGTCGACCGAGTTATCCTCAAGTGTGATTACAGTGCGGAAGCCTTTCAAGGCGTCGAGAGCGGCAGTGTCGAGGCGCGAGACGGCACGCGGATTCAGCACACGGGCATTGATGCCGCGCTCCTTAATCAGATCGGCCGCCTCAAGCGCCATCGGCAGGAAGTCGCCGACGGCCAGAATTGCCACTTCAGAGCCTTCTCGAACGGTTTCGTAGCCGGCGGTGGCATAATCCACCGCATAGTCGGCAGGACGGCTCACGACGGCCCCTCCGGGGGTTGCGATGAACACTGTGCCGCCCTTGTAACCGAGGGCCCAGTCGAGCATGGCCACGTACTCCTCGCGGCAGGTCGGTGTCAGATAAAGGATGCCGGGAATGTTGCTGATCATGGGCACGTCGAAGAATCCGAGATGCGTGGCATCGTTCAGCCCCCAGACGCCGTTGTAGAACGACACGAAGATAGCCGGCGCCTTGTTGAGCGACACATCCTGCGACAGCTGGTCATAGGCCCGCTGAATGAATGTGGCCGCCACGCCCATCACCGGTGTGCATCCGTTGACTGCCAGCCCCGAAGCCATGGCCACACCCTGCTCCTCGGCGATACCTACGTCGATGAACTGGCTGCCGGCCTTGGCGCGCTTGTCGGGCGTGAAGCCCAGAACACCGGGCGTGTCGGCGGTGATGACACATACCCGCCGATCAGCAGCCATGCGGTCGAGCATCATGTCGCTGAAGATGTCGGCATAGTCTTCGGCGTCGCTCTGATATTTCAGGCATCCTGTGGCCGGATCGAACGGACCGCTGTAGTGGAAAGCTTCCTTGTGCTCCTCCGCCACCGGGAGGCCGTGGCCCTTCATTGTGTTAATATGGACCACCACCGGGCGCTGCGAGTCCTTTACACTTTCGAAAGCCTTGACAAGCGACGCGATGTCGTTGCCGTAGGGCACATAGATGTAGTCGAAACCCATGGCCTTGAACAGATTGTCGGGACAAGTGCCGTTGGAATCACGCAGCTCGGCCAGGTTTCTGTAGATGGACCCGTGTGTCTCGGCTATACTCATCTGGTTGTCGTTGACCACGACTATAAAGTTGGTGCCGAGCGTACCGGCATAGTCAAGCCCCTCGAATGCTTCGCCGCCACTGAGTGATCCGTCGCCGATGATGGCAATGACATTGTATTTCTCACCCTTTAGGTCGCGGGCTTTGGCCAGCCCCGACGCGAGCGACACAGATGTGGACGTGTGTCCGATCGAGAACAGGTCATATGGGCTTTCGGCAGGATTCGTATAGCCTGTCACGTCGTCGTAACGGGCCGGATCGATAAATGCCTCGATGCGGCCTGTGAGCATCTTGTGCACATAGCTCTGGTGCGACACGTCGAAGACGATCCTGTCTGTAGGAGCGTTGAAAACATAGTGCAGGGCTACCGTGGGTTCGAGAAATCCCAGATTCGGGCCGACATGTCCGCCGCGGCGGCTCAGCCTGGTGATCAGCGCGGCCCGGAGCTCGTCGGCCAGGGGGGAAAGTTCGGATACTGCCAGACGCTTGATGTCGGCAGGCGATTTGATATCCTTGATATTCATACGTTATGAGAATGGTTTTATGTCGATGCAAAATTAACGAATTTATTTGAAAGAAGGTTCATATACCACTTTAACAGTCCAATAGGCTAAATCTCAATCGCTTGTAACCATATCGCATGAGCTATGGACTTCATCCGCAGACCGATGTGCCGAAAGCGGGAACAAGGAGTGTTGGCAAATTCGCCCGAGAATTGTTAACTTTACGCTCGAAAATGAAAAAAGATACCGGAATAAAGATAGGTTACGATGCCAAGCGCGCGTTCAACAACATGACCGGACTGGGCAACTACAGCCGGCTCGTGGCAGGGACCATGGCCGGAATGTATCCGGCCAACACCTACGTGCTGTACACGCCGCGCGAACGCGAGAATCCACGCCTCGAACAGTTGCTGATGCGCGAAAATGTCGAGGTGAAAGTCCCGGGCGGCCTATGGAGCCGCCTGGCGGCTGCCTGGCGAAGCGCAGTCATCTGCGGCGATCTGGCCACGGACAACATCGACCTGTACCACGGCCTGAGCAACGAGATACCGCTCGCGCCGATGCCCTGCGCATCGGTGGTGACCATCCACGATCTGATCTGGCGCCGCATCCCAGGAGACTATTCGGCTATAGACCGGCGGCTGTATGACCTGAAATACGGCCACGCTGCCCGCAAGGCCGACCGCATCATCGCCATCAGCGAGCGAACCAAAGCCGACATCGTAGCCGACTGGAAGGTGGATCCGGCACGGATCGACGTGATCTATCAGGGTGTCGACCCGGCTTTCGGCAGACCAGTCACTTACGACGAACGCAAGCGCGTGCGTGACTCCTACGGTCTGCACGGACGCTACATACTGACTGTGGGAACGGTACAAAGCCGCAAGAACCAGCTTCTTGCCGTAAGAGCCATGGAAGGGCTGCCCCAGGACGTGACGCTGGTGATCGCCGGACGGCCCGACCGACGTTACGGACCCGAGGTACGAGCCGAAATCGAGCGTCTGCGCCTGGGCGACCGCGTGCGCTGGCTCGAGAGCGTGCCGTTCGCCGACCTTCCGTCCCTCTACGCCGCTGCTGAACTGTCATCATATACATCACGCTACGAAGGTTTCGGACTGCCCGTGGTGGAATCCATCACCGTCGGGACGCCTGTTGTGGCATGTACGGGCTCATGCCTCGAGGAGGCCGGTGGGCCGGGGGGGGTATATGTCGATCCAGACGATGTGCGGGGCTACATTGAAGCGGCCCGCAACATCCTTGACAAGGCCTATGTACGCGACCGCATGGCCGAAGCCGGCCGCCGCTATGTGCGCCGCTTCAATCCAAAGGACTTCGCGTCGGCACTGATGGCGACCTACAATAAAGCTATACTGGACTACTCTCTCAAGAATATCAAATAATCATGGAAGTAAAAACGGGAAAAACGATACTGATCGTGGGTGCCGGAGGATTCATCGGCGGATTTATTGCAGCCGAGGCCCTGCGACGTGGCTACGACACATGGGTGGGTGTGCGCGAATCGACCTCGCGCCGATACCTGACTGACGGACGCCTCAAGTTCGTGGTCCTCGACTACGATAACCCCGACGCCGTGGGCGCCGAACTGCGGCGCACGGTTCCGGCCGCGGGCCGCTGGGACTATATAATCTGGAATCTTGGCGCGACCAAGTGCGCCAATTTCGCCGATTTCAACCTAATCAACTTCCTGTATCCGCGCACTTTCGTCAACATTCTTATCGACAACGACATGGTGCCGGAGAAATTTCTGTACATGAGTTCGCTGAGCGCTCTCGGAGCAGCCGACGAGAAAACCTACGCGCCCATCGACTCGCGCACCGCGCCGAACCCGAACACACGCTACGGACTGTCGAAAATCAAGACCGAGACCTTCCTGGAAACACTGCCCGACTTCCCGTGGATAATTTTCCGGCCAACGGGTGTCTACGGCCCGCATGAAAAGGATTATCTGATGATGATCAAGAGCATCGACTCGCATTTCGACTTCGGGGTAGGGTACCGGCGTCAGCTGCTCACATTCATCTACGTCGACGACCTGGTCGGCGCCATGTTCGACGCACTTGCCGCCGACGGCACCATACATAAAAAATACATCATCAGCGAGGACCGCGCATACCCGCAGAAAGAATTCCGCGCCATGGTAGCACGCGAGCTGGGCGTGAAATGGGTGATACCGCTGAAGCTGCCGCTGTGGGCCGTCTACGCCGCTTCGACCGTAGCGGAAAAGATCGCTGCCGCCAAGCGACAGGCCTCGACGCTCAACCGCGACAAATATGTGATCATGAAGCAGCGCAACTGGTCGTGCGATGTGTCGGACGCCAAACGCGACTTCGGATTCCATATCGATTTTCCGCTTGAACGCGGCATTGCGGAAACGGTCCGCGCATATAAGGCCGAGAAAGATGCGGCAAAGAAAGGAGTACGGAAATGAAGCGGCCGCCCGTATGGTTCATTCTGACAGTTATCGCCGCGGCCGTGCCGATGGTGCTTCTGACAGCCCGCGCAGACTCTGTGCTGCGCCTGGCCTACGACACTGACACACCCGTGATGAGCTGGCTATATCCTGTTTATATCATCCTCGCCGGAGGGCTGGCGTGCCTGTGCTACCGCCAGCGCCAGACTGTTGCCTGGATACTTGTCGCACTGATGGTGCTGACCGACATTCTCCTTATTTTAGCCTGACCATGACCGATATTGACGAATACGTAACACGATACAGCGATCAACAGCCGCCGGAGCTCGCGCGGCTGTACCGCCACACACATCTGACCCGGCTTTATCCGCGCATGTGCTGTGAACCCGTGCAGGGACGCCTGCTGAAGATGCTCACGGCCATGATCCGGCCGAAACGTATCCTGGAACTGGGCACTTTCAGCGGCTACTCGACGCTGTGTTTCGCCGAAGGAATGCCTGCCGACGCCGAAATCCACACCGTAGAGATCGACGACGAGGCTGAACCGGAGCTGACAGCTCTGTTCGCCGCGTCTGACCGTGCCGCCGACATACACCTGCACATCGGCGACGCCATGAACCTTGTGCCGCAGATTTCGGAAACTCCCTGGGATCTGGTCTATATTGATGCCAACAAGCGACAATATTCCGACTATTACCGGATGATCAAGCCGCTCGTGGCGCCGGGCGGCTACATATTGGCCGACAACACACTATGGAGCGGCAAGGTGCTCGAACCGGAAGCAAATCACGACGCGCAGACACGCGGCGTTGACTCTTTCAACCGCCTCGTGGCCGAAGACGCCGACGTCGAGAAGGTGATCATCCCCCTGCGCGACGGCCTCACACTGATACGCATAAAACCTGCCGCAAAATGAAGAAAAAGACAATCTGGGACATGAACCGACTATCGGTCGAGGACTTCCGCGACGCGCCCAAATTACCGCTCACAGTGGTACTCGACAATGTGCGGTCACTCAATAACATAGGTTCGATTTTCCGTACCTGCGACGGATTTGCCGTCGAGCGGCTGGTGCTCTGCGGCATTTCGCAGACACCACCGTCGGCCGAGATCCACAAGACGGCGCTCGGAGCCGAAGAATCTGTCGACTGGGTCTACTATCCGACCACTGCAGAGGCCGTCGAAGCCCTCCGCACGGAAGGCTATACCATGTGCTGTCTCGAACAGGTCAACGGTTCTGTGGCGCTCGACAAGTTCACGCCGGACCCGGCGGAGCGGTATGCATTCGTGGCCGGTCATGAGGTCGACGGCGTGGCACAGGACATTGTGGACGCATGCGACATCTGCCTTGAGATTCCGCAGAGCGGTACCAAGCACTCACTCAACGTAGCCGTATCCACGGCAATCGCCATATGGCATTTTTACAGTCACCTCTCACTCTCCTCTCTCTCAAAATGAAAATATATCGCATCCTCGTCACAGCAATCATAACTTTGTTCAGCTTCATCCTTATGGTCAATTGCAGCAGTAAAACCACCGACACCGCCGCAACGGCACCCGTTGCGGTGACAGTAGCGCCCGCCACGGCCGAGCCTCAGGGGGAAATCACATATCCGCGGCCTCTGAAACGCGGCGACCGGATAGCCATCGTATCGCCCGCAGGGCCAATTGACCGGGCCATCGTGGAGAAAGCCGCCGAAGTCATACGCGGCCAGGGTTATGAGCCGGTGATATATCCGCATGCTTTCGGCCGCAACGGCCATTTCAGCGGCACGCACGACGAACGCTTCGCCGATATGCAGGCCGCCCTCACCGACACGACCGTGCGCGCCATATTATGCAGCCGTGGCGGATACGGCGTGGTCCACAATCTCGACCGTCTGGCGGCCCTGCCGCTTAAGGACGACCCGAAATGGATCATAGGTTTCAGCGACATCTCCGCACTGCACGCACTGATGGCATCCAACAACATCGCAAGCATCCACGCCTCGATGGCCAAGCAGATAATGCTCGGCGCCGATGATCCGGACAACAAAATGCTCTTCGGGATTCTGCGCGGCGAGATGCCCTCGTACACCTTCGCACCGGACAAGTACAACCACACTGGGACCGCGACCGGACGCCTCTTAGGCGGCAATCTGGCCGTGATAGCCGACCTTATCAACACACCGTTCGACATCATCCGTCCGGGATCGATCCTGTTCATAGAGGATGTCTCTGAGCCTATATACAAAGTGGAGCGCATTCTCTACCAGCTGAAACTCAGCGGCATCCTGCCTAATCTCAAAGGGCTGATCATAGGCCAGTTCACCGAGTACAAGTCCGACGAAAATCACAAGCGCATGGAAGACATGATCCACGACCTCGTGAAGGACTACGACTATCCGATAGCATTCGGAGTACCGGTGGGACACGTCGACCACAACATCCCGCTGATCGAATCCTCGGAAGCGACACTCACTGTCACGCCCGAGAAAGTGACTCTCACCCTCGCGCACTGACACAGCGAGGGCAGGGGATTGGTCTAAATCGCATTTAAAGGCGTCCTGCGACGCGAAGGACATCCGAAGCGGTGGAATCCTCCGGCAGCCACATTGCCGGCCTTACAGATGGTCTGGAGAGCCACGTAAGCTGATTCTTGGCGTAGACGCGTGTGTTCTTTGCGATGCGCGCCACGGCTACGTCGAGCGGCATCTCGCCGTCGAAGTACGCGAACAGCTCCTTGTATCCGACCGTGTTGAGCGAGTTGAGATGTCGCAACGGATACACACGGCGCGCCTCCTCGAGCAACCCGGCCTCCATCATGGCGCCGACACGCCGGTTTATGCGGTCGAAAAGCCGGTCGCGCGGCATGCCGACGGCTACTTTCACCACATCAAAAGGACGGTTGGCATTCCTGCGGCCGCGGAGCGTGCTGTATGGCTGTCCGGCCTCGAGCGTGATCTCTATGGCATGGGCCACGCGACGCGGATTCCGGAGATCGGCCTCCGCGACGTATTCCGGATCGATGGTCTCGAGCCACGCCACCAGTGCGTCGAGGCCGCTGCTTTCGTAAAGTTCACGCACCCGTGCCCGGGTAGCGTCGCTGATATCGGGCAACCGGTCGATGCCCTCGGTCACGGAGTCGACGTACATCATCGATCCGCCACACATCACGGCCACATCGCTATGACAGAAAAGCCGCCCGAGCAGCTCCACGGCCTCTGATTCGTAGCGGGCCGCACTATAGTATTCGTCAAGTTCCAGAACGCCCACAAAATGATGACGGACAGCCGCAAGTTCTGCCGGAACAGGGGCGGCCGTGCCTATCGGGATACCACGGTAGATCTGACGCGAATCGGCCGATACAATATCGCAGCCCAGCCGGGAGGCGACATCGACAGCCAGGGCCGACTTACCCGAAGCAGTCGGCCCTGTGATGACTATAAGCAGTGGTCGGGAGGGATTCACCTGAACTGACCCGTGCCGACAATACGGCAGATCTCGATTATCACGTCCATAGCCTTTTCCATCGAAGGAATCGGCACGAATTCGTAGCGCCCGTGGAAGTTAAGGCCGCCGGCGAAGATGTTGGGGCAGGGGAGTCCCTTGAACGACAGCTGGGCACCGTCCGTGCCGCCGCGGATCGGCTGCACCTTGGGTGTCACACCGACATTCTCCATGGCCTGGCGGGCTATGTCGATGATGTACATCACCGGCTCGATCTTCTCGCGCATGTTGTAATACTGGTCGTTGATCTCAAGCTCACAGCAAGCAGGGAACTCATTGTTGATCTTGCGCGCCAGATGTTCCAGCTCCTTCTTGCGGCGCTCGAAGCGATCGCGGTCGTGGTCGCGGATGATGTATGTAAGGGTGGTCTGCTCCACGGTGCCTTCCATGCCGACAAGGTGATAGAAGCCCTCGTAGCCTTCGGTATGCTCGGGAGTCTCCCATCGCGGCAGCATTATCATGAACTGGTTGGCTATACGCATCGAATTGACCATCTTGTGCTTGGCATAGCCGGGATGGACATTACGGCCCTTGAAGGTGACCTTGGCTACGGCAGCGTTGAAATTCTCGAATTCAAGCTCGCCGATTTCTCCGCCGTCCATCGTATAGCCGAAATCAGCCCCGAACGCCGGCACGTCGAACTTATGGGCGCCGCGACCGATCTCTTCGTCGGGATTGAAGGCTACGCGCACAGGACCGTGCTTGATCTCGGGATGCGCCAGCAGATATTCCATGGCGGTGACGATCTCGGCCACACCGGCCTTGTCGTCGGCACCAAGCAGAGTATTGCCGTCAGTGACGATCAGCGGCTGCCCCTTGTAGCCGAGCAGTTCGGGAAAATCTGCCGGCGAGAGTACCACACCCGCCTCCTTGTTGAGCACGATATCGCCGCCGTCGTAATCCTCGACAATCCGGGGCGACACATGCCGCCCGGACATGTCGGGCGATGTGTCGAGGTGTGCTATAAAACCTACTGTGGGAACCTGCGCTCCGTCAAGATTGCCGGGCAGGGTGGCCATCAGGTAGTCGTTGTCGTCGAGCGTCACGTCAGACAGGCCGATACGCTCCAGTTCGTCCTTAAGATGGCGTGCGAATATCATCTGACCCGGAGTCGACGGCGTCAGATTTGTCAGTTCATCACTCTGGGTATCGAATTTCACATACTCCAGAAAACGATCAACAAGTGTAATCATTGCATTATGTTTTTACCGAATTTACTCATTCACAAAGATAAAGCGCCACGGGAAAGCCTGTGCGAGTTCCTTGCCGCCGGCAGCAGCCTTGTATTCCACACGCACACCGTCGATGCTGAGTGTGCGGCACATGGCCAGGAAACTGTCGCTCAGCGATCCGAGCGACGAGAAGCTACGAGCCAGAGGCTTCTCATAGAGTCCGGTCAGCAGACCCTGCTTTGACTTGGCGAAACTGCTGTCATCGGCAAAAGTCACCGTGTAGGTAAGAAAACCGCTCTTTATCGACAGGTCCACACTCTGAGCCTGCGCCCATGCCGGCCGGTTGGGCAGCGACGGCTGAAGCATCTCGCAAAGCTCCGACTTCACTTTGCCGCCGTCGAGCTGCGACGGAAGCGCCTTGTAGAGATTGCGAAGCTGAGCGCCGGTATATTTGTACTCACGTTTGAAATCATAAATATCGGTTATCGACAGCACGACACATCCACCGGTACCCTCGACGGCCTTTACGACCTCGTTGAACACCTTGGCAGGCGACTGCTTCACCTGCTGTGCCACATAAAAATTCATCAGCGCGTCGCCGACGCTCTCAAGACGGATCAGCGAATCACGCACCACGGCGTCAAGACGGATATCGGTACCGTCCGCCACGGCCTTGACGGCCGTCACCGGAGCCTCACACGAAGCCAGCACACTGTCGAGCGACAGCGCTGCCGACTGCAGCCGCTCCTCCTTATTCACTCCGCCGCCGCACGAAGCCATGACGGCCATCACACACAAAGCCACAGCCATAGCCACAGCACCTTTCATAATCTTCTTCATATCCAATATATAGCATAGCGGGAGAGCTACCCGCAATTTTAATTATTAATCAGGCATCTATTAACTCTTCATTGCACGTTGCCGATTGTCAGGCGCATCCACATCCCTTGACAGGAATCTTCTCGACACGACGTTCATGACGGCCGCCATCGAACGGAGTCGACATAAACACATCGACAATCTTCATCGCCGTCTCCACGGATATAAACCGCGCCGGCATCACCAGAACATTGGCATCGTTGTGCGCACGGGCCAGCCTTGCCAGCTCAGGTTCCCAGCACAGCGCCGCACGGATACCCTGATGCTTGTTCAGCGTCATGCCTATGCCGTTGCCGGTGCCGCAGATGGCGATTGCCGGATAGCATTCGCCGCTCTCGACAGCCATCGCACACGGATGCGCAAAATCAGGATAATCGCACGATTCGGCGCTGTACGTGCCGAAATCCTTATATTCATAACCCAGCTCCGCAAGATGCGCCTCTACGGCCTCCTTGAGCTCATATCCGGCATGGTCACTGCACATGCCCACAACACATTTCTTTTCTTCCATAATAGTAACAATTTTACTATTCACAATCATTTCCGCTACCGAAAAGTTCAACTTACTCCCGGTAAACGCAGAAATCTTTGCAAAAATAGTAAAAAAAAATCCAAAACCGCTTGCAAACAAAAAAAAATTCGTAACTTTGCCCCTGCAAACGCGAAGAACGATCTCCGGCAAGCGAGCCGCAGCGTTCATAAGCGACACAGGCCCAGGTGGCGGAATGGTAGACGCGCTCGTTTCAGGTGCGAGTGCTGAGAGGCGTGCAGGTTCGAGTCCTGTTCTGGGCACCCCAAAAGCGACTTAACAAAGTGACAATCATCAAGTTGAGTCGCTTTCTTTTATTTTTACGTGCATATTACGTGCAAAAGACGCGTACGCCGCGACTATCCTCGGATTTTGAGGTCAGAGGATTACTCACTTTCGCACAAGTTTATTTTTTAAGATCTAATCTAATTTCCGCAAACTTTATATCTTCATCAAATATATAATCCGATGTTTTAATATCGGGAAGGAGATAGTCTTCTTTATCTGGGAGCACGGCAAGAATCTCCTCATCTGTGATGCTGAGACATGAGCGTAATTTCTTGAAGAATTTTACTTCCGAATATAGGATCAGTCCATCGGCTTCAATCATTTCGATGGCTATTTTGACAATCTCCCTTTGTTCCTCGAGAGAGAGTTCACTTTCTTCCAACACCAAAAGGAATTCTTGAATAAATCGATTGCCGTATTTGTTAATTGACTCGACGTACTCATTCAGTTTGGTTTCGACATCAATGTCACCAAATAAGCTACTTTGTTTGCTCCAGTCCTTGACCAAAGCCAACTCTTTGGGCGCAATGTCTCCGTCACACGCTGAACAGACAAATGCTGTAAGAAGATAAATTTCTGAGGTTTTCATATCATTACGTTTTTAGAAGCCTACACGAGGACGCGGTTTGTCAATCTCTCCGCCTTCCATTTGAGCTTTAATCTTGTTATATTTCTCTATATCTCTCGGCTTTAGCGATGACTGCGTACTGGTTATTGTTTCTTCCAGAATAGCCATAGTTATCTTGCTCTTAGCCTTAAGAGCCTTGCGAGAGGCATCATTTATTATCAGGGTAAGATCCGAAAAAACGTAGTTCTCTGTCATGCGAGCAAGTTTGTCGTAGTCTAACCCAAAATCATAGGGTCGTTTTTTTAAGAGCATTTCAAACATGGCCTTGCGAGCCTCAAAGTCGGGAGGAGCAACATAGAATTTCTTGTCGAGACGCCCTGAACGCAATATCGCAGGATCCATGAGATGTGGATAATTTGTGGCTCCAATCACGAAAATGCCTTTTTCCCCAAGGCGGTCCATATTCGCAAGCAATTCATTTACTGCGCTGAGGTGCATCTGATGAACATTCCCACTGTCACGATTAGGTGTAAGTTCATTCATTTCATCAATGAATATAATTGTTGGAGCGTTCTCTTCTGCCTCCTTAAACATTGCCGCGATGTTTTCCTGCGTCGCATTTACCCAACGACTTTGTAGGTCACTGGGTTTCTTTATCATAAAGTTAAATCCGACTTCGGCGGCAAGCTGTTTCGCAAAGAAAGTCTTTCCGCATCCCGGAGGGCCATACAGTAGCATTCCGTTAGGAATAGACACACCATATCGCTCATATTCTTCTCGCTGGTTGATGGCATCTATTACTTCTGTCTTTACCAAATCTTTCAACTCCTGCATACCGGCAATGGCAGAAAAACCTTCTCCATCTGCTGGCTTATGGTGTGCTGTAGATTGTTTCTTTTCATCGCCACCCACTTTCATCTGACGCGTCAAGTCCGGATCGTCAACTTCTACATCACCGTTAAGTGCGGCGATAAATTCTTCGGCCGTCTGAAAGCGGTCGTTAACATCAGAAAGAAGAGCCTTTTTTATAGTATTGATAAGTTGTTCGTCAAGCTCAAACATATCAATATCAGGGATCTCAAGCGGACGTTCTCTACGCCTTGATACCTTTTCTATTTTTTCGGCATCTGAACAATGCCCAAGGTCACAGAACCATGGTAACTTATCATAAATAAGTGTATATAGGCATACTCCTACTGAATACAAATCACTTTGGACACATGAAACGCCAGCAAACCGCTCAGGAGCAAGATAAAATACATTCAAGTCATCAAGCCCGGGTTTACAGTTAGGCATATCAAGATAACGTGCGTATCCAAAATCTATAAGTCGTACATCCTTTAAGTCATCAGTCTTTAGATCCAACAAAAAGTTTTGGACTGTCACCTCATTATGAATAATAGGACGTGGAAGAGTATGGAGATAGTTAAGTGCCGTTAAGACTGCAGTTATAATTTGCTTGATTTCATATATGCTGTATTCTCGGCCGCGGGCAATAGACTCTGCAAGAGTCTCATTGTTAACAAACTCATTGACAAGATAGGAGTATTTCTGACCTCCGATAACCATAGAGCCTGAGTCTATATTGTCGCACAAATTGTGATTGTGTAACTTCTTGGTGACCTCCATCTCTATTATATTACCGGTTTCGTCTGTTTGCCAGTGTTTCAATTGAGGCGTACATATCAACTTCAGGAAGCGTTTAGCTCCCTGAGCATCCTTCACGCGGTATGTTTCGGCATACGTTCCTCGCTTTATTGGCGAGATTACAGTATATGCTCCGATTTTATCATTTCGTTTGAACAGCATACTAATAAATTTTTTTCAAAATTTCTTTCAGGCGGAGTTTGATAGAAATAACATCTTCCCCATTTATAAATGATGATATTATAGAGTTTAGTGATTCAACCATAGCAGGAATGCCTTTCCTTTTATGGCACAGGGTTTTAAGCGTCAACAAGGCTTTTGATATTTCCTCTGCAATAAAGTTTTCAGTTTCGATTATCGTATTCGGATGGACTTTAAATACCAATGGAATAGTGCAGTCTTTAGATGGAATATATAAGTCAGCTTTAATCATTTCAACTCTATCTATTCTGATTGTAACATCAACTGGCTCATCAAGGTAATTAAGGACTGTATTTTGAGGCAATGTCAATTCACCTATATATTCTGAAAGATCTATAGATTTCATCTCACACCCTTGATCGCACTGATATAAAGGAAAGTGAAAATCAGATAGATTAATTTTTACATTATTTAAAATACCACAAGCAGGAATTTTTGCATTACGTTCTAATCCAATTATGGGATCCGTAATTTTTTTTCCGTCTCTGATTACTTCTGTCGCAATTGTATAAGGCAAGCGCGGATTGAAGTCATCCACTATCCCGTTTGTTATTTCAATGTAACCGGGAATATTTGATACAAACGTACCGTCAGATAACTGACATTGTATTGAAAATAGATTCTTGGTATTGAGTTGCAAATCTAACTCAATGACATCTCCGCACTTATCAATTAGAATTGACTGGCTATGCCAACCATCCGATCGTACGAATTGAACCATGACCGGGTCGTCATTTGACGCTAAAGAAACCGGTATCCACACGGAATCTTCACATACAAAAGAGTCATAAGAAATATCTAAAACAATGGCGTGAAGCGTAAAGGTAGGTTTCATATTGTTTAGCATTAATTTCTCAGACCATAACGCGGCACCTTCAGCAGCCGCAGTCATCGGATTTATGCGGCTGTCAACATTCGGCGATACCTGCTCTTTGAGCATCTGTCTAATAAGAGGAGAGTGTGTAGGGCCACCTACAAGTATGAGTTTGCCGAGCTGCTGAGAGGTAAGGTTATTACGTTTCAGAAGATCTTTACAGATGTCAACGGCCTTCTGGAAGAGAGGACGAATTACATTATAGACTTCATCTTTAGTAATAGTTAGGTCGATCTCAAATTCTTCTCCGTCTTCATCTTCACCTAAATCACCCGGATCAACGTAAATGCTATAACTGTCTTTGAAGGAAAGTTCGTTCTTGATTTCCTCTGCATAGGTCTTCATAGCCTCACGAAGTATATCCTTCTTTGTAGTGTCTTCAAGAAAACCATCAATAGAATAGTTTTCCTGAAGATATGGCATTAGGATATTGTCAACGATGGCGTAGTCAAGATTTTTACCACCGAGATAATTATCTCCTTCGGTATCGAACACCTGAATTATACCATCTTCAACTTTGATAAGGGCAGCATCAAAAGTACCTCCACCAAAGTCGAATACAAGCCAGTAACCATCTTTCTGTGCCGATGACAAGCCGTATGCCATTGCTGCCGCGATAGGTTCCTGAAGAAGCTCTACATGATTAAAGCCAGCAAGTTTGGCGGCTTTTATGGTTGCGGTCTTCTGATTGCCAATAAATTTTGCAGGAACTGTGATGACAACAGACTTGGAGTCCTCTTCAGTGATGAAAGGCTTTAATGCTTTAAGCACTTCAGCAGAAAGCTCTTCTGAAGAATACTCCCTGCCACCCATATTTGTGCTGATATACTTTTTATATGTTCCTAAAGTACGAGTAAAATCGCTAAAAGCGTTACTACACCAAGATTCTTTCCTTGTGGCTAATTTCCGTTCGTGTTTTTTGCAATTAAGCGCCCTTTTCCCAACAAAAACATTCCTTTTACAATTAAAATATACGCAACAAGGCATAAAGTCATCTGTCACATTAATTTTCACCAATGTGACTACTCCGTTTTCTGCATATGCCATGGATGCATACTCAGTTCCTAAGTATATACCGTATGCCTTGTTGTTTCGCATAAATCTCAGATTAGAGGATTATAACCAATGAAGCGACCAACCCTGTTGCAGCCGTTGCGAGGAAAAGTAATGTTCCAAAACAACCAGGGTCACCACTTTGACCGATATTATTCTTTTTAAGGGCTTCAATGCCAGCTTTAATGTCAGTAACGTCTTTTTTCTCAACGTCATCTAAATCAAGAGCCTCTTCCACCTCTAACAGCTTATTGTAAATGCCATTAATGCCAAGAGGTTCAGATGCCGGTTCTATTACGGTCTGAAGAACCATTGCACCACCTTTTGCCATATGAACAAGAAGGAAGCCATAGGCCTTGAATTTTCCGATAATCATATCGGAAACGGCTCTATTATAGTAATACTCACTGATCCCGGTCTCTTTAAGATCTTTAATCTTAGGGAATAGTTGGATCATCACCGCATTTATAAGCTTGCCAGAAGACAATGGCCCATCAAAGCCACTAAGTATCTCCTCATGTTGCTTATTAAGTTCAATATAGGCATCAAGACCCTCTGGAGATGATTGGGTCAGATTATAATTATGGTTATCCCGAATATAATTCAAGAGATATTGCTCATATAAAGGCAAATATTCATAATAGGCTTTGATAGCTTTCTCTCTGAAAGACTTGTCCTTCTCTCCAGAGCTCAATAAATGATACTTTATGCCTAAAGCCGCGTAGTCAAGCATGATATCATCCTGCTTCTGACCAATAAAGTCGTAGGCCTTGGGGAATTTATCGAAAAATTTCTTGACTTGGTCAATGAAAAAGTCATTCATATATCCGGCTTGAAGCTGAGTCTCTCCTTTTTTAATAGATTCTACGCTCGGTATTTCGTGATAATTAGAAAGATTTTGGATCTGTTCCTCAATAGTCATATCAGGTCTGAGCATTCCTAATTTTAATTGGAAATGCCCTAACCCATCACGAGCGGCTTCCATAAGGACAGCTTCTTCAGCCACTTTATTTTGTTGTTCTTCCATTTTCTTACTGATTATTATCTCCTCAGATTATTGCTAATCTGAGGAGATTGGATCCTTATGACAAGCCGCTGCCTCGACGTGCCTTTTCTCCTTCTGGGAGAAGTTCAAGCAAGGCAACAGCAATGGGTTGCAGTTTCTCTCTGGTCGGTTGATTGTTGATTTCAGCCATACCCTGATTGATGAGTGTACGAGCACGGCTACAATCCTTCCACTGTATGGTGTTAAAGTCGCGGTTCATATCCTCAATGAGGTATCTGCACTGGTACACCATGGTCAGTTGGAAGAAAAGGTGACTCACTATTTCTTTGAGTTCCCGAGCCATCTTCACATCTTGCTTACGGATGACTTCATCAATTTGTGCTCGAAGTGCTTCTACCGCCTGATTGGTCTTGTTGTTTCCAAGGTCGGCATTTGCCTTTTCAAGACGGTCGAACTCATCACGTAATTCGGCCTCAACACGCCCCCATTCGGTGCCTTCCTCGAAGTCCTCGATCTTTCGGAGCACCTCTTTGAGGTGTTGCATGACCATCTTGGACTCGGTACTGTTGGCGTGTTCCTGTTCTACCGATTCAAGCTGTCTTTCAAGGTCTGACACGCCATGACCTTCGCTACTTAGATTACGGATGGCTCTTTTTGCTCTTGGCAATTCGCTGTCTGCGAACGCTCTTGCATCTTCGAGAGACTGTTCTTTAGATGTGTCAATTGTCTTCTCAACAGTCACGTCTTGATCGGGGAAATATGCCTCAACAGTCATCTGTTCATTGCGGTCAACCTTGACGGTAACATCGACATTTGCATTCTTTGGAATCGTAACATCAACATCGTCACCATTTATTTCGACTTCGCCCACAAACTCATAGAATAGGGCGGTTTTGCCTGCTCCTCCTTGGTCCGCCTGATACAAAGGGATACGCAGTACATCAGTATCTACGCCAGCACGAACCTGAACATTGGTATGGAGACCGTTTGCGATACCTGTAGCGGGAACTGTTTTGTTCCTTTCCAATCCTGTGATTGGCTTGATTATATCACGTTCTTTCTTTTCGTCGTATATGGCGAGAGAAATGTCATAAGGTAATGTAGCATTACCAACTTTAGAACCCTGTATGATAGTTATCTCATTCGGGAAGCAGTTCAAACGGCTGCCTTGATGGTCATAGCATTCCACTCTGAATGAGTTGGGTTGACCTTCCACAAGATTAAGCTCAACTACATTGCCATTATGGTCAACCTCAGTTTTTCCGCTATCCCAAGTGTTGTCACTGCGAACAAACTGAACCATAACACTGTCTGCACCAGATTTAAGCGATACAGGTACCCAAATATCCGTATCAACGGTCATTGAATCGAAATTGATTTCGAGCACAACATCCTGAGATTGCAGGTCTTCATCTTTGATTTCATTATCAATTGTCGAAGCATACAATGCGGCACCTTCAGCAACCGCAGTCATCGGATTTATGCTGCTGTCAACATTCGGCGATACCTGCTCTTTGAGCATCTGCCTAACGAGAGGAGAGTGTGTAGGTCCGCCAACAAGTATGAGTTTGCCGAGCTGCTGAGAGGTAAGGTTATTACGTTTCAGAAGAT
>OLSQ01000230.1_pt1 | contig 58033 bp, 45 predicted proteins | sample 1672561 | NCBI WGS metagenome assembly OLSQ01 (sample SAMEA3136699, study PRJEB25190) | human gut metagenome | biome: human gut; feature: human-associated habitat; material: faeces | place: Austria | collected 2013
ATTCGCTAAAATTGCTATTCCTTGCACGATATTACCTCTCGCTCGATTTACTTGCCTTCTTATCAATCAGCATTGTTCTGCAGATTTGCTTTGACAAAAAAGATTGATACAACTATCTACACTCAAAAAACTTCCCATAAACTTCAACGCGCCCCGCTTCATATTTCTATGAATCAGGGCGCGTTTTATATACAGACGGATGAAGTTCTGACTAAATCCTTACTTTAAATATTTTTGGATTAACTCCATATCAGGTGTTGTGTAATAAGTATTCTGGTTTGTAAAAACAACAAAGCCGGGTTTGCTGCCTGCAGGCTTCTTTACATAGCGTCTTTGTACGCAGTCGACCGGAACATTGCTGCCGTCGCGTGCCTTACTGAAATATGCTGCCAGCTGCACAGCAAGATCAATATCCTCCTGACGTGCTTCCGGCAGTGACGTTTTCAAAATAACGTGCGAGCCGGGGATATCTTTAGTATGGAACCATAAATCTTTAGGATTGCCCAAGGTAAAGGTAACATAATCGTTCTGCTTATTATTCTTACCGATATACAAATCTGCTTCAGGATTTAAACGGATATGCAGAGGCTGAGATTTTTGCAGTCCGGCATTTTTCTTCTTTTTATTCGTGTCCTTAAGCAAACCGCTGCCAAGCATTTCCTGATTAATCTCTTCAATTTCTTCCTTCGTTGTAGCGGTGAGCAGTGAAGCGTCCAGGCTTTCCAGATAAGCAAGCATTTCTTCCGTAGATTCCTGCTGGATACGTACTTCGGTTTGAGCGCGCTTGTACTTATTATAGCGCTTGTAATAGGCCTGTGCGTTTTCCGTAGGCGAAAGGATGGGGGAAAGGCTGACCGTAACCGGCTCGCCGTCATAAATATTGATCAGCTCGGCGCTTGTCTGGCCTTTTTTTATCTGGTATATATTGGCCATGATAGTATCTGCCAGCATACGCTGTTCCTCGGCATTGGCTGCATGAGCTAAATCCTCTTGCAGGGCCTGTAGCTTTTTCTTGAGTTTGGCAGTTTCGCAGTTCACCAGCTTTTGCAGCTGTTCGTGACGCGGAAGCTGGATAGGCTTCAGGCTGACAGCAAAATTGAGCGCACTGTTGATATCGGTAAATTCTTTAACCTGCATGCCCTCCTGCACATTCTGCGGAGGCAATACTAGCAAGGTTTTTACCTGATTAGTACGGCTGATGAGCGCATAGACAGGATGCTTGGCGGCCTGCATCTGCATATCTGCCTGCAGCTTGCCGATAACCTGCGCTAGGGACTGGCAGGTGGAGCTTTCCAGACGCACCTCCTGCGGCAGGATATCCGCAGCGGCTAAAAGCTCCAGTGTTGTCATTTTGCCGACACCGGTGGTAGCACTGATAAAGGCCTTGGCGAAGTTGGCTGCAGGCAGACTGTTGGCAGTCTGCACAATTTTTGCCGGGTCATCAGTCAAAAGGTTAAGACCTTCCTGCGGCGGGGGCGCAATATAGGCTTTGCCAGGAAGGATAGTGCGATAGCTGCTCTGGGCTGCGCTTACATGCTTCAAAGAGTCGATAATAACATCATCCTGCGTAAGAATGATATTGCTGTTTTTACCGGTAAGCTCAAAAATCAGCTTTTTGGTAATAATTTTACTGGAGGCACCTAAAAGATCTATTTCCAGTGTAATAATGCGGTCCAGGCCGCTTTGGCTGATTTTCGTGATACGTCCTTCTTCCAGATGCTTGCGCAGAAGCATACAGAAGGTGGGAGGAGTTTCCGGGTTTTCCGGCAGCTGCTGCGGCAGATAAAGCACACAGCTGCCGTTGTGCATATCCGCCAACAGACTGCTTGTATCGCGTGTTCTGCGGACGAGCAGCAGCAGTGACTGCGGATTAGGCATATATACCTTATATATTTTGCTGCCCAGAAGTTCTTCATTTAATGTATCTGTAAGAAGCTTTAAAGTTAAGCCTTCAATGTTCATAGGGACTCCTTTCGGTGCAGGCTCGGCAAAGTTTTTTGAACCTGCGAGAATACAATGCAATTTATTAATTTATCATATTATACTCCATTACCTGCAACAAGTATAGCAAAACAAAAATGGGCCATTTCTTTATCTAAGCGACGAAAAACGAAGAAAAATGCTGAAATCATTAGAGAAATATGGTATAATAAATTTTCAAGATAAGATTGAAGCAAAAAATACTTATCTTTTAAGCTGAAATAATATCACCTTTGCTGGTGAGGATGAAGGAGGAAGCCTGTGTTAAAAAGTATGACCGGTTTCGGCCGTGGTTCCTACGAGGATGCAGATTTTTCTGTTAACATTGAAATGAAAACCGTGAACCACCGGTATAACGAGGTTGCTATCCGTTTACCGCGATTTTTGAATCCTTTGGAGGATAAAATCCGCAAAACTATTTTAAAAACCGTTAGCCGTGGACGTATTGATGTGTTTATTACTGCTGATTATAATGTCAGCGGCAACTGTACTCTGAAGGTTGATAAAAACCTTGCTGCTGCCTATCATAAGGCATTGCAGGAGGTAGGCGTTGCTATCGGAGCCGACGCTGCAGGCATTAACGCTGCTGCAGAAATTCTCTATTTATCAAAATGCCCTGACGTGATTAACGTTAAGGAAGGCTTTTTTGATGTAGAAAGCGTTTGGCCCAAGGTTGAGCAGGCTGTTGAGCAGGCTGTTGCTAATTTGGTAGCTATGCGTGAAACAGAGGGTGGCAATATCTACGGTGATTTTATTTACCGTGCAGATCTGATTGCCGAAAAGCTGGCACAGATTGAGGAGCGTTCTCCCTTAGTTGTGGAAGAATACCAGGCTAAGCTGCAGGAGCGTCTGACTAATCTTCTGGCTGACAATAATATCAAGGTTGAGCCGGAGCGCTTGCTGCAGGAGGTAGCAATTTTTGCTGACCGCACCAGCATTACGGAAGAAATAGTCCGCTTGAAGAGCCATATCAAGCAATTCAAGACTATCATTGCTTCCGACCAGCCGGTAGGACGCAAGCTGGACTTCCTTATTCAGGAATTCAACCGTGAAGCAAATACTATTGCTTCCAAAGCCAACGATTATACTATGGCGCAGATAGTCGTAGAAATTAAGGCGGAAATAGAAAAAATCCGTGAGCAGATTCAGAACATCGAATAAAACTGGAGGAAGTTATGGATATAAAGCTAGTTAATATCGGCTTTGGCAACATTGTTGCAGCCAACCGCATTATTTCTATTATCAGTCCGGAATCGGCACCGATTAAACGTATTATCCAGGAAGCCCGCGATAAGGGCATGCTTGTGGATGCAACCTACGGACGTCGTACTCGTGCTGTAGTTGTTGTGGACAGCGGTCACATCATCCTGTCTGCGGTACAGCCGGAAACTGTAGCCAACCGTCTGGTAGTACAAACTGCTGATTCTGAAGAAGAGGAGTAATTGGATCATGAGCAACGATATTGATAATGTTACTCCTAAGGGAGTACTTCTTGTAGTATCCGGTCCGTCGGGAGCAGGCAAAGGAACTATTTGCCAGATGCTGAGAGACCAGCTGCCGGATTTAGGTTATTCTATTTCTGTTACTACACGCGCACCGCGCACGGGTGAGGTTGACGGAGAAAGCTATTTCTTCAAAACAATTCCCGATGTTAAGCAGATGATTGAAAAGGGCGAGCTGCTGGAATATGCCGAAGTATACGGCAATTATTACGGCACACCGCGCAAATACGTGGAAGAGCAGTTGGAATCCGGCCGTGACGTACTGTTGGAGATTGATATTCAGGGCGCTTTGCAGATTAAAAAGCGCTTCCCTGAAGGCGTATTTGTTTTCATCGTACCGCCTTCCTTAGATGAGCTTTCCGCACGTATTTATAAACGTGGTACCGACAGCGAGGATGTTATTAAGCGCCGTATGGCTTCCGCAGCCAGCGAGCTGACCTACGCAGCGGAATATGACTATATCATCGTTAATGATATTGCGGAAAAGGCAGCGCAAAAGGTACTTACAATTATGGAGGCTGAGCGTTACCGCGTAGCCAGAACATATTTTATTGTTGATAAGATTTGTAAAGCTAAAAAATAAATTTACATTATGCAGCAGTCTGCTGTGTGAACCATGAAATACTTAAAGGAGTGATTCTATAATGTCTATGGTAGATCCGTCTATTGACTATTTGGCAGAAAAAGTAGATAGCAAATACACTTTGGTTATTTTGGCAGCAAAAAGAGCACGCGAGCTCACTATTCCCGGTGTAAATTCCGCGGAAAAAGAGGTCAGCGCTGCGCTGAAGGAAATTGCTAACGATACTATTACCTACGAGCGTACTAAAAACGTATAACAGCGGGAGGGTAAAACCTTGTTAAAGGGCAAAAAAATTGTTTTGGGAGTAACCGGCGGTATTGCCGTTTATAAAGCTGTAGATCTTGTAAGCCGTCTGCGTAAGCAGGGCTGCGAGGTGCGTGTGGTCATGACCGAGCATGCGCAGCAGTTTGTTACTCCGTTAACCTTCAAGGAAATCAGCGGTAATGCTGTTGCTACCAGCATGTGGAACAGCAACCAGGAATTTAATGTTGAGCATATTGCTTTGGCAAATTGGGCAGATGCTTTCTTAGTTGCGCCTGCTACCGCTAATATTCTGGCTAAAATGACATATGGCATTGCGGATGATCTGCTGAGCACTACGCTTTTGGCAGCTCAGGCACCGATAGTTGTCTGCCCCGCAATGAATACCGGTATGTATCTTAATGCTGCAACTCAGGAAAATATCGCTAAGCTGCAAAGCCGCGGTATTACTGTAATGCCGCCTGCTTCCGGACATCTTGCCTGCGGCACCAGCGGCCCTGGCCGTCTGCCTGAACCGCAGCAGATTGTGGAGTTCATGAGCAGCTTTTTTGCCGGCCGTGAGGGCGATCTGCGTGGCCTGAAGGTACTCGTTACCGCAGCAGGTACACGTGAACCGATTGACCCCGTTCGCTTTGTCGGCAACCGTTCCAGCGGCAAGATGGGCTATGCCGTAGCTCAGATGGCTGCCGAGCGCGGTGCAGAGGTATTGCTTATCAGCGGTCCATCTGCGCTTGCCGTACCGCCTAATGTGAAGGCTGTGCAGGTTGAATCGACCAATGAAATGCTGGAGGCCTGCCTGGCAGCCTACGATGCAGTTGATATCGTTATTAAGGCAGCGGCTGTTGCCGATTACCGTCCGCGTGATGTGGCAGACCAAAAGATTAAGAAGAAAACAGACGATGCTCTGACTGTAGTTATGGATAAAAATCCGGATATCCTCAAAACCTTGGGTGCGAAGAAAACGCATCAGGTATTGGTTGGCTTTGCTGCAGAAACGCAAAACCTGTTGGCTAACGCCCGCGAAAAGGTAGTCAAGAAGAATCTTGATATGATTGTAGCTAACGATGTTACGGCTGCCGGTGCCGGATTTAACTCCGATACCAATATCGTTAAGTTCCTTTACGCAAACGGCGATGTATGCGAGCTGGAGCAGATGCCGAAGGTTGATGTGGCGAACCGTATTTTGGACGAGGCGCTGCGTATTCGTAGAGAGCGCGCTTGATAGAGCGCGTATAAGACCGCATCTGCGTCATGACCGCTCCTCGACGTACTAGAAGTACGTCGTCGTCGCAATTATTTAGCATCTGCAGCCTTCTCCGCGTTCTTTGAAGTAGGGATTGCAAGGATACGTATGCATTATGAATCCCTGTATAATAGAATTAAATTCTATTTAGTATCGGCCATTACGGAAAAGGCGTTTTCACATATTTTTCGTAAAAAAAGTACTTGTCATTATCTTGATTTTGTTATATAATGGCATCTGTAACCAATTTAATACAACTCATCAAGAGCGATGGAGGGAATGGCCCTGTGAAGTCGCAGCAACCATTGCAGCGTGACAGCTGTAAAACGGTGCTAAGTCCTGCAGTTTATCTGTAAGATGAGAATGCTAAGAGTAATAATTTAAGGCGTTCTCATAATGAGAACGCCTTTTCTTATACCATCTAAACACTCTCAACAACGTTTTTTATTTATGAAAGGAGCTACCAATGAGAAAATTATTTACTTCCGAATCCGTTACCGAAGGTCATCCCGATAAAATAGCAGACCAAATTTCCGATGCTGTGCTTGATGCCATCCTGGCTCAAGATCCTAAAGGCCGTGTTGCTTGCGAAACTATCGTTACTACCGGTCAGGTTCACATTTTCGGCGAAATTTCTACCCAATGCTATGTTGATATCGCGCACATTGCTCGCGAAACTATCAACAATATCGGTTACAACCGTGCAAAATTCGGTTTTGACGGCAACACCTGCGGTGTGCTGATTTCCATCGACGAGCAGTCCCCTGATATCGCTATGGGCGTTGACAAAGCGCTGGAAGCTAAGGAAGGCCAGGCTGCTGAGGAAGAAACCGGTGCCGGCGACCAAGGTATGATGTTCGGTTATGCAACCAACGAAACCGAAAGCTACATGCCGATGCCTGCATATCTGGCTAACAAGCTGGCTCTGCAGCTGACCAAGGTTCGTAAGGAAGGCGTGCTGCCTTACCTGCGTCCGGACGGCAAAACTCAGGTTACCGTTGAATATGACGACGGCAAACCTGTTCGTGTAGATACTATCGTTATTTCTTCCCAACATGCACCGGAAGTTTCCAACGAGCAGATTCGCAAAGATATTATCGAAAAGGTTATTGCACCGATTGTTCCCGCAGAAATGCTGGATGCGGAAACTAAATACTACATCAATCCGACCGGCCGTTTTGTTATCGGCGGTCCTCAGGGTGATGCTGGTCTGACCGGCCGTAAAATCATCGTTGACACCTATGGCGGTATGGCTCGTCATGGCGGCGGTGCTTTCAGCGGCAAGGACCCCTCTAAGGTTGACCGCAGTGCTGCTTATGCTGCACGTCACGTTGCTAAAAATATCGTTGCCGCAGGTTTGGCAGATAAATGCGAAATCCAGCTGGCATACGCTATCGGCGTAGCACATCCGGTTTCCGTTCTGGTTGAAACCTTCGGCACCGGCAAAATCAGCGAGGACAAGATTGTTGAGCTGGTTCGTAAAAACTTCTCCCTGAGCCCGACCGGCATTATCCGTGAGCTGGATTTGCTGCGTCCTATCTACAAGCAGACTGCTGCTTATGGTCATTTCGGACGTACCGATGTAGATCTGCCGTGGGAGCATACTGAAAAGGCTGCTGCACTGCGCGAGCAGGCAGGCCTGTAAGATTAATTTAAAACTGTCGAAAGCACGCTGCTTGCAGCGTGCTTTTTCTATGCCTGCCTGTGGCTTTGCTCTTGCTAACTTATCTTGATAAGGGGTATAATATTATTATCTATAACTATAATTACTCCGTAATAAACTAAGCTAAAATTAAACTTACCCCATTATAATTTACCCCCAAGGGAATGGTGCAGGGAGGAAAGAAAGTGAATTTACAGAATCGCAAGGTTAAGATAGCATTTGGCCTGATGCTGGCGGTATGCGTAATTATCGGCTACCGTATTTACAGCAATATTCAGGCTGATAAGGCGCGTGCTGCCAGACTGTCGCAGGTACGCAATGTGGCGGTCGTTACTGCTCACCCCATAAGGCAGACGATTGTTCCCAGTCTGAGCTTTTCCGGCAGTTTGGACCCGGAATGGCAGGCAGAGGTTGCCGCTAAGGTGGACGGACGCTTGGAAAAGGTTTATGTCCGTGAAGGCGACCGTGTGAGCCGTGGGCAGGTGTTGGCAATTTTGGAGCAAGCTGATACCGATGCCAATCTGTTGAGCGCCAAGGGCAGCTTTTTGGATGCACAGACAAGCTTGCACAAGGCGGAAACAGATTTGCAGCGCTATGAAAAGCTATATGCTACGGGTGCTGTTTCGCAGCAGGTGGTGGATGATTACCGCTTTGCGCGTGATAATGCTGCAGCTAAGCTGGAGGCTGCCAGAGGCAGTCTGCGGGCGATGGAGTCTAAGTCTGAGGGCACGGTGCTGACAGCGCCGGCTGATGGCATTATTTCTAAGCGTTATTATCAGGAGGGCTATTACGCAAAGGCAGGTACGCCTATTTTTGCCGTTGCTGATATCTCTATGCTGAAAACTACGATTCATATTCCCGAAGGACAGATTGCCGGTGTACATGTCGGCAATGAAGCAAGTATTACCCTGCCTGCTTATCCCGGTAAAAAGCTGATAGGCAAAATTACCCGCATCGCTCCGGTTGCGGATTTGCCGGCGCATACTTTTGCGGCAGAGGTGAGCGTGGATAACAGCGAAGGTCTTTTGGCCGGCGTCTATGCCAACGTTACGCTTACAGCTTCACCTAAAGCTGATGTGCTGACTATTCCGGTGCAGGCTATTGTGATGCGTGATGACCAGCAGACGGTGTTTGTTGTTGATGATAAAGGCGTTGTACAGCGCCGTGTGCTGAATGTCGGCTATACGAATGATAAGCTTGCTGAAATAGTGAGCGGACTGGATGAAAAGGATACTATTGTTACCGAAGGACATAACAAGCTGCGTGAAGGCAGCAAGATAGATTTGAAAAAGGCTGGTAAATAACGATGATTGGAACATTTATCAAGCGGCCGGTATTTACCACCATGTTTATTTTGCTGTTGGTGGTGTTCGGTATCCGCTGCTATCCGGAAATCGGCGTTGATTTGAATCCTGATGTTGATTTGCCTATTGTCAGCGTGCGTGTTACTTATAGCGGTGCTTCGCCGCAGGAAATGGAAACGCTGGTTACCAAGCCGATTGAGAACCGCGTCAGTCAGGTTTCGGGTATCAAGACGCTGTCTTCAACTGTGCTGGAAGGCTACAGTGAAACAGTTCTGGAATTTAATATCGGTGTCGACCCGCAGGTGAAGGCCAGTGAGGTGCGTGAAAAGGTTGCCAGTGTGCGCAAGGCTCTGCCTGATGATATCGACGAGCCGGTAACGCAGACTGTTGACATCAACTCCCGCGCGATTGTGGCCTATACCTTTGCTTCGCCTTCGCGCAGCCGTGGTGAAATCCGCCGCATTGTGGAGGATAATATTAAGGATGAGCTGCAGATGGTGGAGGGTGTTTCCGAGGTTACTGTTGTCGGTGCCAGCCAGCGTGCTATCCGCATTGTGCTGAAGCCGGAAAAGCTGGCGGAATACGGTATTGCCTATCAGACAGTGCGCAGTAAGCTGAACGCCAATAACTATAATACTCCCGGCGGTAAGGCGAAAAATGACGCTATGGAAATCACTGTGCGTACCTTAGGCAAGTATAACAATATTAATGATATCAAGCAGGTGGTAGTTGCTAATCATACCGGCCGTCCAGTTTATATCAGTGAAATTGCCGATGTGATTGATTCCTGGGAGGATGAGGATACCTTTGCCAGTGCTAACGGTGTTCCTTGCGTTATGACCTTTGTGCGCAAGCAGTCCAAAACCAATACTGTTGATGTTACCGATAATGTCAATGCCAAGATGGAGGAGCTGAAGCACAGCAATCTGCCGCCCGATATCATTGTTGATAAGGTGCGCGACCAGTCCAACTATATACGCGACAATATTGCGGATGTCTGGAATGCGATTCTTTTCGGCGGTTTTCTGGCGCTTTTGATAACATATTTATTCCTGCGCAATTTCCGTGCGACTATTATCGGCGGTCTGTGTATTCCTACGTCTATTATCGCCACCTTCTTTATGATGAAGGTTATGGGCTTTACATTGAATAATATGTCGCTGATGGCTTTGAGCCTGGCAGTCGGCATTTTGATTGATGATGCGATTGTAGTAATTGAAAATATTTTCCGCCATATTGAGATGGGACAGACGCCGTTTGTGGCAGCCAAGGAAGCGACGGAGGAGCTGACGCTGGCGATTTTGGCGACGTCCCTGAGCTTAATGGCTGTATTTGTGCCTATCGGCAATATGGGTGAAACCATCGGCCAGTTCTTCAAGCAGTTCGGTCTGACGGTTGCTTTTGCGGTAGCGTTCTCTACTATTGTAGCCTTTTCGCTTACGCCAATGGTTTCGGCGTACTGGATTAAGGCAGAAACCGAGGAGCAGAGCAGCAAGGAGCGCACGCATTTTGTGCAGAGGGCTCTCGATAAATTTGAAGCAGGCTTCCAGTCCGTGCGTGAAATGTATGACAGCTTAATGGCCTGGGCTTTGGAAAGACCTAAGAAGGTTGTTGCCGTAGGTATCATTTCGCTGTTGCTGAATTTGCTGCTGCTTCCATTTGTGGGTACGGAATTCCAACCTACATATGATTCGGGTGAATTCAGCGTCAATGTTAAAGCGCCCATCGGCACCAGTTTGCAGAAAACTGTAGAGCTGGCCAAGCCGTTGCAGCAGGAGATTTCGCAGTTGCCGGAGGTCAAAATCGTGGCGCTTAATATCGGCAACGGCCGCAATCCTGTTAACCAGGGTTCTCTGGATATCCGCCTGAAGCCAAGCAATGAGCGTGAACGCAGCATGCAGCAGATAATGGATGATTTGCGCGGACGCTTCCAAAATGTTGAAGGCCTGAAGGTTACCGTTGTATCAAACCAGGGCGGTGGCCGTGGTGACAGCCGTCCGGTGCAGATTGGTCTGCGCGGCAGCAATATCAAGGAGCTGAAAAATTACGCTCAGCAGTTGGCAGATATGATACGCCGGACTGAGGGTGCGACCGACGTTGATATATCCGATTCGGAAGAGCAGCCGGAAATCGTGGTCAAACTGGACCACGCCAAGGCCAGTGAATTCGGTCTTGATGCTACGGAGGTTGGCAAGGTTATCGAAATGGCTATTATGGGCAAAAGCACCAGCAACAGCTATACCATCGGTGACAATGACTATGATATTATTTTGCAGCTGGAGCAAAGTCAGCGCACTAATATCAATGATGTTATGAACCTGCGCATTTCTTCTTCCGCAGGTCAGTTCATCCGCTTGGGGGATATCGCAGATGTGCGCTACGGCAGCGGTCCTACACGCATTGAGCGTGAGGATAAGCAGCGTCAGATCGTTGTTTATGCCAACACAGTAGGTATTTCGCCCGGTGATTTAATCGGCAAGGTGCGCGATGAATATATTCCTGAGCTGAATTTGCCGCCGGGATATAACTATAAGATGATTGGTCAGGCCGATAACATGGCACGCTCCTTTAAAGAGGTTTATAAGGCCGTTATTCTGGCCATAGTTGTAGTATACATGGTGCTGGCGGCGCAGTTCGAAAGCTTTTCGCAGCCGCTGATTATCATGGTATCATTGCCGTTTGCGATTATCGGCGCTATCCTGGGCCTGCTTGTTGCAGGACAGACGGCGAACATGATGAGCATGATTGGCTTTACCATGCTTCTGGGTCTTGTTACCAAAAATGCTATTTTGCTGATTGACTATGCCAACCAGGAGCGTGAAAAGGGCATGTCTATCCGTGAAGCAGTGCTCTTGGCCTGCTCGCTGCGTCTGCGTCCTATTCTTATGACAACATTGTCTACGATACTTGGTATGCTGCCGATTGCTCTCGGCATCGGCGAGGGTGCGGAGCTGCGCCAGTCTATGGGCGTGGTGCTGATAGGCGGCTTAACAACCTCCACCTTACTGACGTTGGTGGTTGTTCCGTTGATTTATCTGCTCTTTGAGGAGTGGAAGGCGAAAAACTATGTGCAAAGAGGAGAATAGGAGTGAAACAGTTGACACCGAAGGCCTTTGCCGATTATCTGTCAGAGGCTGCAGAAAAAATCCGTCAGGATGGTTTCAGTATTGTTAAGGATAAGCCGATAAATTATGGCCAGCAGATTGCAGTACAGTTTTGTGAGGCTAAGGCATCCGTGAATATATATAACGGCAAAAAAGGACTGACGCATGTTTATAACGGTGACATTGCCTTAAAGCAAAGATTAATGCTGGTGCTGGAGGGAGTGCAGAATGCGTCTGAGGAGCTGCAGCCTGCAGCCGCAGGAGCAACAGTAAGCAACGGCCTGTGGGCAGGCAGTGATGAATCCGGCAAGGGTGATTTCTTCGGCAGCCTGGTTGTGGCGGCCACAGTAGTGGACAACACAACGGCAGCTAAGCTGCAGGCTGCAGGCGTTAAGGACTGTAAGCTGCTGACTGATAAAAAAATCCTTGAGCTGGAGGATGTTATCAAGGCAACTGTTGTTGATTATAGTGTGCTGGAGCTGAAGCCGAAGATTTATAATCTGCGCTATGAGCAGGTAGCGGCTGCCGGAGGCAAGCTCAACCAGCTTTTAGGCTACGGACATGTGGCGGCGCTCAGTCAGGTGCTGGAGCGGCAAAAGGATTGCCACAGCGCTTTGATTGACCAGTTTACCCAGTCTACGGTAAATTTAAAGGCTTTGCAGCAGCGCTTCCCCGGCTGCAGCGTGCGCCAGCAGCCTAAGGCAGAAAGCAACCTGGCGGTTGCCGCTGCCTCGGTGCTGGCCCGCGCCCGCTTCTTGCGGACGATGGACGAGCTGGCGCAGCAGGCCGGCGTAGGCGAGCTGCCGAAGGGCGGCGGCGAGCAGGCAACGACATGTGCCCGCCGCTTAGCAGAAAAATATGGCAAAGATGCTTTGCGTGAATATGTAAAGCTGCACTTTGCCAATTACAAAAGAGTGTAGAGATTATGAAAAAACTAATTGTTAACGCAGATGATTTCGGTCTGCATCCTTTGATTAACGCAGGTATTATTAAGGGCTATCGGGAGGGCTTTATTACCAGCACCTCGTTGATGCCCAGTGCTCCCTGCTGGCAGGAGGCGGTGCAGCTGGCGCAGGAAAATCCTCAGCTCGGTATAGGTGTGCATCTGACGCTTGTCGGCAGCGTGGCACCTGTACTTCCTGCAGGCAAGGTCAGCAGCCTTTTGGATGAGCAGGGATTGTTTTTGGCGGATTACGTTGCCTTTGCCAAGCGCTTTTACAGCGGCAGCGTCAAGCGCAGCGAGCTGGAAGCGGAGCTACGCGCGCAAATCGAAAGGGCGTTGGAAGCTAAAATAAACATTACGCATATCGACAGCCATCAGCATACGCATGTGCTGCCGGGAATTAATGCACTTGTATTAAAGCTCTGTAATGAGTATAATATTATAAGGGTACGTATACCTAAGGAAGCCTATACCTTTACCGGAGGTTTTCATACAGGTATCGGCAGAATGATCGGTCGCAGCGGGCTCAGCTTTTGTGCTCAAATGGCGGCGCAGCGCGCTGACAGCCTTGGGCTAAAGCATCCGCAGCATTTCTTCGGCATGCTGGCAGGCGGTCATCTGAATGCGGAGCTTGTAGGCAATATCCTGCATCAGCTTCCGGATGGCGTCAGCGAACTGATGACGCATCCCGGTCTTGATTCTGCTGCCTTGGGAAAAATATTTCCCTGGCAATATCATTGGCAGGAGGAAATGCAGGCGTACCTTGACAGCGGCAATAAAAAGCTGCTGCAGCAGGAGCATATTCAGCCTGTTAATTTTACGGCCTGCTAAAGCTCTTGTACTAAAAAAATAAGCTCATTTGGAGTCTGCTAGATGAATAAAAAATTATTGTTCCGCTTAGGTCTGCTTTTTGGATTTGTCCTGTTGATTTCGGCGGCGGTTATTTATTTTACATTTGATATACGGACCTTGGAATACCTTACGATGTTCGAGCCTCGCTGTATTCTGCTGGCTTTGTCATGTCTTGCGATAGGCTTGATTTTTGACGGCCTGCGCCTGATAACCTTGGCTTCGGTGACAGACGAGAAGCTGACCTTTCATCAGATAGTGAATGTAGTTCTGAGCAACTACTTTTTGGCGTTGGTAACGCCGGGTGCCAGCGGCGGCGCCATTGCTCAGGTTATGTTTATGCGTAAGGCCGGGGTGCCTGTCGCCAAATCTACGGTAGTAGTTTTGGTGCGCACCGTTATGTCCATTATCTTCCTTATTCTGCTGGTGCCGGTGGTGCTGCACAGCGATGCGGATATAGTAAAATGGATGCCTGCGTCTGTACTGACAATTCTTTCGGTGCTGTTTATATCACTGCCGATCATCGTAATTTCCTTGCTGCAAACACGTTATCCCGAGAAGGCGATTATGTGGTTTACCCGTAAGCTTTCATTTACTACGCAGCGCAATTGCTTTATCTGGTATAACGAGTTCAAGAACGCCGTTGTAGTTATGGGCAAGCATCCGAAGATGGTTTTCCGTGCGTTTATCGAATCCGGTGTGAGCCTGCTCTTTATTTATGCCACTGTGCCTGCTTATTTTACCGGTCTGAATATTGATTTTGACCTGGGGCAGGTTATGGGACGCATGGTACTGCTGAATTTAATACTGTATTTTTCGCCTACACCCGGTGGCAGCGGTGTAGCGGAGGCAGGCTTCTTGGTGCTGTTTTCCAATATTTTGCCTAACGGTGTTGAAGGCATCATGGCAGTTCTCTGGCGCTTTACGGCAGAATATCTGCCCTTTATGCTGGGAGCGGTAGTAACAATCAGAGCTTTTGGCAGCGATGTGCTGAATATGGCTTCGATTAAGAGCAAAACTACCGAGGGTAAGAAAAATGAGTAGTTGGTATATTAATTTTGAAGTTATGTTGAGGGATGGAAACTGATGAATCAGATTGAAAAAAACAGCCTGCTGATTGTAGCAGGCACTGCGTTATTTATGATTATGTTCGGTATCGGCAGTATTCCGCTGCTGGATCCGGATGAACCCGTATATGCGGAAACAGCAAGAGAGATGCTGGCTGCCGGTGATTTTTTGTCACCGAGAATTTTTGGCAATTTCTGGTATGATAAGCCGCCTATGTATTATTGGCTGGTTGCTGTTGCTCAGTTTATTTTCGGTGACAGCGAATTTGCGGCCCGCTTTCCTGCGGCTTTAATGGCCTGTGGTACCTCTGTGATGATGTATGTAGGTATCACAAGGCTGTTCAATGAGCGTGCAGGCTTCTGGTCTGCCATGATTCTTACAAGCTGTGTAGAATTTTTCTATATGGGCAAGGCGGCGGTGACAGATACAACGCTGCTCTTTTTTATGACAGGTGCGTTGCTGAGCTTTATCCATAAGCGTTATTGGCTGATGTATGTGTGCATGGCGCTGGCTACTGTTACCAAAGGTCCTATCGGTATCGTATTCCCGGGAGCGATTATTTTTCTGTATCTGGTGGCTATGGGCCAGCTGCGTGAGATTTTACGCATGCACGTTATCCGTGGTTTGCTGTTGTATTTTCTCATCGCATCACCCTGGTATTACGCTATGTATACCGTGCATGGCATGGAATTTATCAATACCTTCCTGGGCTTTCACAATATAACGCGCTTTACGACGGCTGAACATGCTAACCGCGTTACCTTCTGGTATTATTTTCCTGTAATAATCTTAGGCTTGTTCCCCTGGACAGGTATGCTGTTGCAGGCTGCTAAAGCATCTGTAAGCGAAAGCCGTATAGATGATATGCGCAAGCTGCTGTTCTTCCACGTTTGGTGGATTTTCGTGCTGCTGTTCTTTACTATCTGCAAAACAAAGCTTGTATCCTATATTCTGCCGTTGTTCCCTGCTATGGCGGTAATTATCGGCTGGAATATAGCGAGAATGCAAAGCAGACTGCGCCATAATACAACCTTTTACGGTTGGGCGGCAGGCAGCGGTATTATGTTTGTACTGCTTGGCGTGGGCTGGATTATCGGTGCGCAGTATCTGCCGGAGGCTGACTTCAGCCTGGTGATGCTGGGTGTGCTGACCTTGCTTTTGGGTGCAGCAGCAGTTTTCGCTCTGCTGTATTATCGCGATATCGAGCTGGCATCCTGGCTGCATGTGATGATTGGCGCTGTGACGATGTGTGTTGCCTTTGCTTTTGTTTTGCCGGTAATTGCCGACCGATTCAGTGTAAAAACTATGAGCAGCGTGTATAAGGAACAATGTGAGCAGCAGACGCCTGTTTATGTAGACAAGTTCCTGCGCCCCGGCTTCATGTATTATGCAGGCAAACCCGGTATCGAAATGATTCCGCAGACAGGTGCTTTGACAGATGCTTTGCGTGACGGCAGCAAAAAATATCTATTGGTGCGCGGTTTGGAATACCGTCGCGTGCAGAAGGCGGGTCCGTTGCCAAATAATGTGCGCACAGTAAAGGAAATCAGCGATATCTATCTGCTGGAGCAAAATTGAGTATTAATAATCAATTGTTGAGATGCCGTGATAAAACCTAGCCTTTAACAGAAAAAACAGTGGAGGTTTACCGTCAGGTAAATTCCCACTGTTTTTTAGTGTAAAAAAATTTCTTAAACTTTAGCGATTCTATAATTTGTGAGGTTGGTTTTATCTCAGCCTCTTTTCTTATGCAAAAACTCCCCATCCGTCTTACCTTGCGGTAAGAAAGATGGGGAGTTGCTTTTTCAGCTTATATAATTCTTTTAGTCCTGACTGGGAACCTTCAGCACAGCACCGGTAGCAGCGGAGGTAACCAAAGCAGCATAACGTGCCAGGTAACCGCTCTTAACCTTCGGCGGCGGGCAAACCCAGTTCTTACGGCGTTCAGCCAGCTCTTCGTCGCTCAGCTTAACATTCAGGGTACGGTTCGGAATATCAATTTCAATGATATCGCCGTTTTCAATCAATGCGATGTTACCACCCTCGCGTGCTTCCGGAGAAATGTGACCGATGCAGGCACCGCGGGTAGCACCGCTGAAACGTCCGTCGGTAAGCAGTGCAACGTCCTTGTCGTGGCCCATGCCTGCCAGTACGGAGGTCGGGTTCAGCATCTCACGCATGCCGGGGCCACCCTTCGGGCCTTCGTAACGGATAACGACAACGTCACCGGAAACAACCTTTTGTGCGCAAATTGCAGCAATAGCTTCATCCTCGGAATTATAAACCTTAGCCGGACCGCTGAAGACCTTCATGGAAGGATCAACAGCACTTTCCTTGACAACGCTGCATTCCGGAGCGATATTGCCCTTCAGAACAGCGATGCCGCCGGTTTTGTTGTACGGATTTTCTACGCTGTGAATAACTTCAGGACGCAGGATTTCCGCATTTTTGATAATCTGACCGACAGTTTTGCCGCTGACAGTCTGGCAGGATTTTTTAATCAGCTTCAGACGGTCAAGCTCGTGCATAACGGCAGGGATGCCGCCGGCTTCGTTCAAATCAACGATGTGGTGGCTGCCACCAGGGCTCATCTTAGTGAGGTACGGAGTTTTCTTGGAGATTTTATCGAACAGCTCCAGCGGCAGGTCGATGCCTGCTTCGTGAGCGATTGCCGGCAGATGCAGTGCGGTGTTGGAGCTGCCGCCGATAGCCATATCAACAGTAATAGCGTTCTTGAAGGCATTGAGCGTCATGATGTCGCGAGGCAGAACGTTTTCCTCCAGCAGACGCATAACAGCCATGCCTGCGTGCTTAGCCAAAGCAATACGCTTGCCGTTATAAGCAGCGGGGATAGTGCCGTTGCCAGGCAGGCCCATGCCAAGAACCTCAGTCAGGCAGTTCATGGTATTTGCAGTGAACAGACCGGAGCAGCTGCCACAGCCCGGGCATGCACAATGCTCGATTTCTCTGAGCTCTGCTTTATCAATCTGACCGGACTCAAAACGGCCGGCAGCTTCAAATACAGTAGATACGCTGATATCTTTGCCATGGTAACGACCGGGCAGCATCGGACCGCCGCTGACAACAACGGTCGGGATGTTCAGACGAGCTGCTGCCATCAGCATGCCGGGAACAATTTTATCACAGTTCGGAATCAGGATTAAGCCGTCAAACGCATGGCCGTTAGCAACAGCTTCGATGCTGTCAGCAACCAGCTCACGGCTTGCCAGCGGATATTTCATACCGTCATGGCCCATGGCGATGCCATCGCAGATGCCGATAGCCGGGAACTCAATCGGAGTACCGCCAGCTTCCAGCACACCGTATTTGGCTGCCTTAGCGATGGTATCCAGATGCATATGCCCCGGAATGATTTCGTTAGCGGCACAGCAGATGCCGATTAACGGTTTCTTTAATTCTTCTTCAGTATAACCCATTGCATAGAACAGAGAGCGATGGGCTGCGCGGGTTGAACCTTTTTTTACTTGTGTACTGCGCATGTTTCTTTGACCTCTTTCCCTTAAGTAATAACTACTACCGTACTGGCTACTGATAAAGCACCGTATACTTCATCAGGTTTTCCTCGACGTACAGAATGTACGCCATCGTCAACCTTCTTCGTCTCCGGCACTTTCTGAGCAGCCTGCGTAGAATGAACTTAGCAAGCTGCTGATAAAGCACCATATACATCAAGTCGCCTCGACCTTAATGCTTTTTATTGCAGCCAATACGGTTAAAAATAAACAACAACAGTCCTGAAGTCTTTCAGGGTACTCATAAAATTTTACAATTTTTATAGCCTGATGTCAAATTTTATGGACAAAAAACTACAATTAAGTGTAAGCTTGCACCTTAAAAACTGCATCTTAGTTACATTCTTTACAAACTTGGTAAAATTTAAAAATAATTCACGATTACTGCGTGGAGAATAGTATATAATAGGCGTGTAAAATTGTTGCGAGGTGATTATCATGAAAACTAAATTAACTGAGCTCTTAGGTATAAAATATCCTGTTATCCAGGGTGGTATGGCGTGGACGAGTGACGCTGTGCTGGCTGCGGCAGTTTCCAACGCCGGTGGTGCCGGTATCATCGGCAGCGGCGGCCGTACTGTGGAATGGACACGTGACGAGGTGCGCAAGGCAAAATCTCTGACCGACAAGCCCTTCGGCGTTAACGTTATGCTGATGGCTCCTAATATTGCGGAAATCATTGCTATGCTGTGCGAAGAAAAGGTAGCCTTTGTTACCTTGGGTGCAGGCAATCCTGTACCGCACATTCCTGCTTTTCATGCTGCAGGCATCAAGGTTATTCCGGTAGTGCCTAATGTTAAGCTGGCAAAGCGTATTGAAGCTGCAGGCGCTGACGCTATGGTTATTGAAGGTATGGAGGCCGGTGGTCACATCGGCAAGCAGACTACTATGGCGCTGATGGAAAACGTACTGCCGCAGATTAAATCTGTTCCGGTGCTTGTTGCAGGCGGTATCAGCGACGGTCGTGCGCTGGCTGCAGCTTTGCTGATGGGCGCTGCAGGTGTGCAGATGGGCAGCCGTTTTCTGCTGACTGAGGAATGCCCGGCAAATCCTGCTGCTAAGGAAGCAATTGTCAAAGCAACCGATACTGACAGTGTAGCAACAGGCTATAGCCGTAATCTTGGTGTACGCTGCCTGGCGAACGCTTTTACCGATGCGTATACTGCACGTGAAATTGCCGGTGCTCCCAAAGAGGAGCTGATGGCGATGGGTACAGGCACCAACCGCAGAGGTCTTGTGGAAGGTGATGTTACCAACGGTACCGTTATGTGCGGTCAGAGCCTGAACGTGCTGAATAATATTCTGCCCTGCAAGGATGTTATGGAGCGTATTATTGCTGAAGCCAAAGAGGCTATTGCCAACGTACAGAAAATCGAGCTGTAAGAATTAAAGCAAAAAGCATGCATTGCTGTGAGAAGCGGTGCATGCTTTTTTGCGTTTAAATCTGGTCTGTAATTATTCAGCTTATCTGGTTGCATTCGGGGAACAGGCTGCTTAATCGTTCTATTACTGCGGCAATTTTATCTGTCTCGATGGCAGCGTAATTGATAACAAGCGTGCAGCCGTTATTTTCTTCGGTATTATGACTGTAATCGGAATAGAAGGAAAGGCACATATCTGCTGCCAGTGCTGCCTTGCGTACTTCTGCTTCCGTCAGTTTGGTGTTGATATGCAGTACAAAATGCGTACCGGCGTTGCGTTCGGTTATCTGCGAAACAGCGGCTAGCGGCGAGGAGTGGATGGCAGCCAGAATTTTGTGGCGCTGCTCGCGGTAGTAGTTTTTCATTTTGTTGATATGGCGTTCAAAATAGCCTTCGGAAATGAAGCGTGCCAGCGTATACTGCTCAAAGCTGGATACGGTGCAGCTGTAAAAACTCATGGTCTGCTCATAGCGCTCCAGCAGACGCGGCGGCAGCACCATGTAGCTGATGCGCAGCGAGGGAACCAGGCTTTTGGAGAAGGTGTTCATGTAGATTACGCGGCTTTGCGTATCCTGCGCGTACAGCGGCAGGATAAAGCGACCGGTGTAACGGAATTCGCTGTCGTAATCATCTTCAATTATATAGCGCTTGCGGATACGGTTAACCCATTCAAACAGCTCCAGCCTGCGTGTTACGGGCATGACAATACCGGTAGGGAAATGGTTGGCTGGGGAAAGATGTACTACATCGGCACCGCTTTCCTCCAGCTTGTCAATCATCAGGCCGTTGTCATCAATGGGGATGTACTTCCAGGGATTGCCGAAGCTGGCGGAGATGGAGGCGAATTTTTTATAGCCCGGTTCTTCGATGGCGAAGGTGCAGGCATGGCCGAACATCTGCAGCAGGCGGCCGTAAAGATATTCCGTACCGGCGCCGATGATAATTTGCGAAGGATCAACCTGCATAGCGCGGTTATGTGCCAGATAGTCGGCAATAGCCTTACGCAGTTCGTAGACGCCCTTGTAGGGAACGGTTTTGAGCAGCTCTTCGTTGTGCACGGAAAGTGTTTCGCGCATCAGGCGTGTCCATGTAGCGAGTGGGAAGTTTTGCAGGCTGATGCGGTTAGCCTTGAAGTCGGCAAAGTATTCGCGCTCCGCTGCCTCCGGCAGCATCGCTGCTGCAGCCTTGCGGCGCACGCGGTAGCTGCTGACGTCTTCTACGAAGTAGCCTTTCTTTTCGCGCGAGGTGATGTAGCCTTCTACCGCCAGTTGGGCGTAGGCGTTGGCCACGGTGATGATGCCCACGCTCAGATGCTGTGCCAGCGTGCGCTTGGAGGGCAAGCGTTCGCCTGCCTGCAGCCTGCCGCTGATGATATCCTGACGGATGCATTGGTATAAGTAATCATAGAGCGGTGTGCTGCCGCGTTTATCCAAATCATATGTTAACATGAGTGATATTTCTCCTTGGTTCTAAAATATTTTTGCTTTTTGATTCTTTTAATAGGACCATTTTGATTATACAATAGTGACATCAAAAAAACAAGTCCCGTCACAATGGTGTGAAGGGCAAGAGCCAAATGAGGAGGTTTATCATTATTATGGAAAAAGTAAAATTACAAGCACAATATGGTTTATATATTAACGGAGAGTGGCGCAATGCATCCGACGGCGCAACCTATAATGCAGAAAGCCCTGCCGACGGCAGCCATCTGGCAGTTTGCGCCCAAGGCAGCCGTGAGGATGTAGAGGCAGCCTCCGCAGCAGCTTGGGAAGCGTTTAAAACCTGGAAAAAGACTACCCCGGCACAGCGTGCCGCTTTGCTGAATAAAATTGCCGATATTATTGATGCTAACAAAGAACATCTGGCAATGGTAGAAAGCATGGATAACGGCAAGCCGATTCGTGAAACCATGAACGTGGATATTCCGATGGCGGCGGAGCATTTCCGTTATTTTGCCGGCTGCATCCTGGCGGAGGAAGGTCAGGCTTCCGTACTTAACGAACAGTTCCTGTCTATCATCCTGCGTGAGCCTATCGGCGTAGTCGGTCAGATTATTCCCTGGAACTTCCCGTTCCTGATGGCAGCGTGGAAGCTGGCGCCGGTGTTGGCAGCAGGCGACTGCACCGTACTGAAGCCTTCCAAGGAAGCAAGCCTTTCTATTTTGGAATTTGCACGTCTGATTGACGGCGTATTGCCAGCAGGTGTTTTCAATGTTATTACCGGCGCGGGAAGCAAAACCGGTCAATATATGCTGGAGCACAAAGGCTTTGCCAAGCTGGCCTTCACCGGCAGTACCGAGGTTGGCCGCAATGTAGGTTTGGCGGCGGCAGAACGCATTATCCCGGCAACATTGGAGCTGGGCGGTAAAAGTGCCAACATTTATTTTGATGACTGCGATTTTGATCAGGCCATCGACGGTGCTCAATTAGGTATTCTCTTTAACCAAGGTCAGGTTTGCTGTGCCGGCAGCCGTATCTTCGTGCAGGATACCATTTATGATAAATTCGTACCGGCTTTAGTAAAAGCCTTCAATAAGGTTAAGGTGGGCCTGCCGTGGAATGATGATACTCAGATGGGTTCTCAAATCAACGAAACCCAAATCAAGAAAATCCTGAGCTATGTTGAAATTGCTAAGAAGGAGGGCGCTACTATTGCCTGCGGCGGTGAACGCTTTACCGAGGGCGAGCTGGCCAAGGGTGCATTTATGAAGCCGACGCTGATTACCAATGTAACCAACGATATGCGTGTGGCGCAGGAGGAAATCTTCGGACCTGTTGCCGTAGTTATCAAATTCCACGATGAGGATGAGGTTGTGGCTATGGCTAATGACAGTGAATACGGCCTCGGCGGTGCTGTCTGGACTAAGGATATTAACAAGGCTATCCGTGTGGCACGCAACGTGGAAACCGGTCGTATGTGGGTGAACACCTACAATCAGATTCCGGAACATTCTCCCTTCGGCGGCTACAAAACCTCCGGTATCGGTCGTGAAACTCACAAGATGATTTTGAACCACTATACACAAGTGAAAAATATTATGATTAATCTCAGTTATGCTCCTTCTGGGTTTTATCCTCAGGACTGACGATTAATAAACAGGATTATTCCTGAATAGTTGCGCAAAAAAAGCTCCGGCGGTTGCCGGAGCTTTTTTGCTGAGTGATTTATATTTATTTATCCAATTTTGCATTATCCAAAAATGCTGTGCCGAATTGCGTGTAGTTCATTTCCGCACCGCGCAGGTCGGCGTATTCCAAAACGGCTTTATCCAGCAGCGCCTTATCCAGCTTACTGTTGTTCAAATTGCTGTGGCCCAGCTTGCTGCTGCGCAGGTCTGCTTCCGTCAGGTCGCTGCGCTCCAGATGGGCACTGTATAGGTTAGCGCCATGAAAAACTGCGTTTTTCAGGCTGGCACGACGCAGCCAGCTATAGGGCAGGTTGGCAAAGCTGAAGTCGGCGTAATCAGCCTGTACGCCGTCCATAGAGGCCTCCTGTGCTTTGACCTGCTGCAGATTTGCGTTCAGCAGATGTGCGCCACGCAGCTGGCAGCGGTTAAGATATGCTCCCTGCAGGCTGGCGTTGGTAAAATCGCTGCCGGAGGCATTGGCATAGCGGAAGTTGGCATATGCCAAATTGGCACCGCGCAGGCTGGCGTTGGGTAACAGGGCGCTCTGGAAACAGGCATCCTGCAGCTTGGCTTTGTCCAGCTTGGTAGAGTCCAGACGTGCTTCCGTAAAATCGGTATTGGTAAAATCACGTCTGGATAAATCCATTCCCGATAAATCGGCACCGGAAAGGTCACCGCCGGGGCAGCTTGCTCCGTTCAGTACTGCATTTAAATCACTGTTACTGTAAGCAAGGGCTGTGCTGCTTAAGCCGAGAGCCAGGAGAGTAAGCACAGTCTTGAAAAAATTCTTACGCATTTTGGCCTCCTGCATAGCTTTCTGTTTCATCCAGCAAAAGCTCCAGCTGTTTGGGATCATCCGGCAGACGGTCGATAATCTTCCAAGGCTTAACCTCGGAAAAATCCTCAGGCTTATAGCCGGAGCCTTCCAAAATAATCAGGCAGGGTGCGCCGATGGCATTGGCACAGCGCACGTCATTAGGCGTATCGCCGATGAAAATCAGCTCGTTCGGCTTAGCTTCTTCATTTTGCATATACAGACGGTGGAAGGCAACCTTAGCCAGCATTTCGCGGTTTTCGCTGATTTCGCCGAAGACGCTGTGTTCGTGGTTAAAATATTGGTCCAGACCGAAATGCTGCAGCTTGAGATGGGCACCGGTGCTGGTGTTGCCGGTGAGCAGGCAGTTGCAGTAACGGCTATCAGGCCGGCAGAAGTATTGCAGCGTTTTCTCCACGTTTTTCAAAACACGGCCCTTATGCAGCGGCAGCTGTTTGGGAAGCTCCATATGGTAACGTATAAGCAGACCTGCTGCTTCCGCACTGTTGCAGCGTCCGCGCAGACGGGTAACAACGCTTTTGATGATATCCGAGTCAGTGCGTCCTGCCAGCGATTTGTTGAAATCGAAGGCATCCAAAAAATAATAATCCTTGATAACCTTAATCATGGCATCCTTGCCGGCACCGCCGGACAGAATGAGGGTGCCGTCTACATCCCACATTAAATATTTCATGTGAAAAATCTCCTTTGGTTTAAGAAAAAACAGGGGCTGTTCATACAACCCCTGGAAAAGTTTATCTTATAGTCCCGTTTAGATGCCACGGGGCTTGAGCATCATTTTTTTCAGTTGAGCGCCGACGTTTTTGGTAACGTTCTGGGTACGGCGGATGAATTTGATGTTGGAGCGGTGGTTAGGCTTCATATCGTATTTGCTGCCGAAATCGCCACGGTCCAGCAGGGTAATCTTGGCTTTGTCGCAGTCAAAAGCGCTGCGCAGATAGCGTGCCATGCCCGCAGGGTCGGCATCGTCGTAGCAGCTGAAAATATCCGCAGCAATAAAACCGAGCTTAGGATATACATGCAGAGTTACATGACCTTGTTTGCAGAGTGCGGAGATGGAATATTCGCTCTGGCCTTCTTCCTGACAAACAAGCAGCTCGCGGCTGTTCATCTGGTATTTGTCACAGCCTTCCTGCAACAGAGTCTTTGCCTTTTCGGTGTCGTTGACTTCGTTTACGCCGCAGTTATACATATCTATGGCTATTAATTTTCCTGTAAATTTTTTGGGTTGCATGTGTAAAACTCCTCATGTTTATAGTTACAATAATACAAAGCCGGTTCAGGCGCAGGGCGCTGATTTGCCGGAGACAATATATAGTGCATATCTCATTAAATTATAGCGAAAATTATAATACTTGTAAAGTCAAATTACTATCCTAATTGAGAAAACTATGTTATAATAATAGCTATAGTTAAAACATTTGTTTTGTGTGGCGGTGAGAAAATGGAAAAGCTGGAAGCGATAGTTGATGATATAGTGTTTCAAAGCGATGACGGCATGTTCAGCGTGCTGCGTATGGAAAGCAAGGCGCAGGGACGATTTACTGCCGTTTATCATGGCAATGCGCCGTACATGGGCGAAAATGTGGCTATGGAAGGCAACTGGATTGAGCATGCCAGATTTGGCAGACAATTTGATATACAGGCACTGCAGGTTTTGCAGCCAACTTCGGCAGCAGGCATTGAACGCTTTCTGGCTTCCGGCGCTGTGAAGGGTGTAGGGCCGGTGACGGCGGCAAGAATTGTGGAGGCCTTTGGAACGGATACGCTGGAGATTTTAGGAAGCTATCCCGAGCGCCTGGCACAGGTACGCGGCATCAGCGCCAAAAAGGCTGCCGCTATCGGTGAATCGTACAGCCAGCTTTCCGGTCTGCGCGAGCTGATGGTGTTTTTGGAAGCGCACGGCGTGAGCAGCGGTTACGCAGCTCGCCTGCAGGCAACCTACGGCGCTACGGTGATTACCCGCATTAAGGAGAATCCCTATAGCCTGGCGGAGGATATTACCGGCATAGGTTTTAAAACTGCGGACAGAATTGCTATGGCTATGGGCATGGAGCATGACTGCGAGGAACGCTTGCGCGCAGGCATTGCTTATGCGTTGACGCAGGCCGCAGGCGTGGGACACACCTGCGTGCCGGAGGAGCTGCTGGTGCGCGAAACGGCAAGAGCGTTGGCGGTAGATACTTCCATGGTGCAGGATGTTTTCAGCAGCCTGCTGGAGCAGGATTTGCTGCGCACTGAAGAAATGGGCGGTATTCGCCTGATATATCCGGAATATCTGTATACGGCTGAGGTGCAGACTGCGCGCCGTCTGCTGAAGCTGCGCGATCAGGCAAAGCCGGTGACGCGCGTGAATGCGGATGAGGTTATTGCCAAGTGGGAGCGTGATGCCGGTATTACGCTGGCAGAGGCACAGCGTCAGGCGATTTATGCTTCGCTGGAGCATGGCGTTTTCGTTCTCACCGGCGGTCCCGGTACAGGTAAAACAACCGTCGTTAAGGGTATTTTGAACGTTCTGGAGCAGGCTGGCTGCCGCATTCTGCTGGCTGCGCCTACCGGTCGCGCTGCACGCAGGCTGGCTGATTCTGCCGGTCATCCGGCGGCAACGGTGCATCGTCTGCTGGAATACCAGCCTACGGGTGACGGCCTGTGCTTCGGCAAGGATGACAGCGATCCTTTGGATGCGGAAGCAATTATTATCGATGAGGCTTCGATGCTCGATATCAGCCTGACCTATCATCTGCTTAAGGCAATTCCCGGCGGCTGCCGTCTGATTTTCGTCGGTGACGTGGACCAGCTGCCGTCCGTGGGTGCAGGCTCGGTGCTTAAGGATATGATCCGTTCGGGCAGAATGCCTGTTGTACGTCTGGAAAATGTTTTCCGTCAGGCAGAGGTCAGCCCGATTGTCCGTAATGCGCATAAGATTAACCGTGGCCAGATGCCGGAGTTTCTTGCCGGTGCCGACAGCGAGTTTGCGCTGGAGGAGTTTGCCAATGAGCAGGATGCTGCGGAATTCGTAGCGCGTACCTATGCCCAGCTTACGTCCGGCGGTGACTGGCGCAGGGTGCAGGTGTTGACGCCGATGCATAAGAATCCCTGCGGCGTGCAGAATCTGAATAAGCTGCTGCAGAAATATCTTAATCCGCCGTCTGCTGCCAAGCCTGAGGTTAACATACCCGGCAACGTGCTGCGTATTGGCGACAAGGTTATGCAGATTCGCAATAACTACGAAAAAGATGTTTTCAACGGCGACATCGGCCGTGTAATTAAGATAGACGGAAAAAATGTTACGGTAGCCTTTCCGGAGCGTCCTGAGGGTGATTACGTTACCTACGCTCAGGGTGAGGTGGAGGAGCTGCAGCTGGCCTACGCTATGAGCGTGCATAAGTCGCAGGGCAGCGAATATCCCTATGTTATTTTGCTCATGGTGCAGAGTCATTACATCATGCTGCAGCGCAATCTGCTATATACGGCTGTGACAAGAGCTAAGGAAAAAGTGCTGATTGTCGGCAGCAAAAACGCGGTGCGTACCGCTGTGGAAAACGACAAGACAAAAAGGCGTTACAGCTTGCTGGCTGAGCGTCTGCAGGAAAGCAGCGAGGTGTTCTGATGCATCGTTTGTTAAGAGATTTTGCTTATTACGGGCGTGTAGCGAAGGAGCTTATTTTTCCCCGTCGCTGCGCTGTGTGTGCGACTAATATTGACAACGGCTATGTCTGTGAGCAGTGCCGCAAAGAATATCTGCTGCAGCGTCAGCTGCCCTGCTGTCCGCGTGAGGAATATCTGGCGGGACAGGCAGCACCGCTGCCGACTGATGTTCTGTACAGTGCGTTGCTGCTCTATAAATATGATGGCGTGTTTAAGGATGCGCTGCATAAAATAAAATTTGACGGTGAGGCAGGCTGGCTGCCGTTGCTGCGTGAGGAAGCGGAGCTTGCGTTGCCCGCGGCCAAAATGCGCTGGCTGCAGCAGTTTGACCTTATTACCTGCGTACCGACGGCGCCCGAGCGACGCAAGCAGCGTGGCTTTGATGTGCCGCAGGAGCTGTTTGCGGGCCTTTTGGAAGGACGCAGCGTGGGCATGGAGGTTTTGCTGGAGCGGGTGCGCCACACGGAGCCTTTGTACGAGCTGAAGCCGGAGGAGAGAAAGCAGGAGCTGGCAGGCTGTTTTGCCATGCTGCCGCATGCCAGGGTGAGCGGCAAGCATGTACTGCTTTGCGACGATATCTATACTACGGGCAGCACCTTTGCGGAAGCGGCACAGGTGCTGCTGGACGCAGGTGCGGCGCGTGTATCGGCGTTGGCGCTGTGCGCGGCGCAGGCTAATTGGGAGTGACTTTTTCTTGATGCAAAAAATAAAGAATTATTGGCGGCGTGAGCCTGTTTTGTGCATAGCTGTTATTTTAGCTGCCGTAAGCAGCCTTTACAGCAGGCCACAGCTTGCCTATATAGATTTTGATGTGCTGGCGATATTGCTTTCTCTCATGCTGGTGGTGGCGGAGCTGAAGGAGATACGCTTTCTGGACTGGCTGGCGGTGGAGCTGCTGAACAAATGCCGCAGCAAGCGTCAGCTGGAGCTGGTGCTGCTGGCAGTGACCTATGTCAGCTCAATGTTCGTGACGAATGATGTGGCCTTGCTGACCTTTGTGCCGTTGGCGCTGGTTATCGGCAAAACCTTAAAGATGGATATGGAGCGGATTATTATCCTGCAGACGCTGGCTGCCAACCTTGGCAGTATGCTGACGCCGCCCGGTAATCCGCAGAATTTGTTTTTATATGCGCATTATGCTTATACCGCCGGCAGCTTTTTCGCCGTAATGGCTGTGCCGGGAGTGATTTCGTTGGCATATCTGCTATTGTTATTATTCCATGGCAAGGACAGCGTGCTGAAGCTGGAGCTGCCTAAGCTGCAGCAGCCTCCCAAGGGAATATTGCTGCTCTTTTTGGGACTGCTTTTATTAAACATCGGCGCTGTGCTGCATTGGTTCGACAAGCTGTGGGCCTTGCTGCTGACGGCAGGCGTAGTTGCCCTGTGCGACTGGCGTCGCCTGCGTGAGGTTGATTACAGCCTGCTCGTGACCTTCGCCGGTTTCTTTGTATTCATCGGCAACATCAGCCACAGTCCTGCGGTAAGCTATTTGCAGCAATCGCTGATGGGCAGTGCGGCAGGCACCTATTTAACCGGACTGCTGGCCAGCCAGTTTCTCAGCAATGTACCGGCGGCTATGCTGCTGGCAGGCTTGACTAAGGAAGCAGATGCGTTGCTTTTAGGTGTTAATATCGGCGGTCTGGGTACGATGATTGCTTCGATGGCGAGCGTTATTTCCTATAAACTTTATGCTGCAGAGCATCCCTCGCAGGCAGGAAAATATGTAAGAACTTTTTTGTACTACAATTTTCTGGGCCTGCTGCTGATAGGAGGAGCGGTTTACTTCCTTCTGTGAACGGGGAAATGCTTTGCGGCATTTCTTTTGACACAATGGTAAACCAATACTGTATAATAAGTTGACTATTTACATCACTTGCATTATAATAAAGCACGTGAAGCAGATAACAATAAGCTGCTCAGATGAAAGGAAAATGCAAAAATGTTAGAGCTTGCACATAAGCTGGCGGACAGCGATGCCAAATTCTTCGGCGGCTGGGTACTGGCAGGAGCAGAAGCACATATTCATCAGCCTGCGGAGGCTATGGATAATCAGGTGCTGTTGGCGAAGGAACGCAAATCAATCATCCGTGTAGCGGGAACTGCGGCAGATGGCAGTCTGGCTAAGGAGCTGCGGGTGTTTTTGGTACTGCCTAAGCATAAATTAGGCACGAAGCCGCTGGAGCCTGAAGCAATTAAGGGCGATTTGCTGACAAAGCACTCCTTCACAACACAGGAGATAGCGGATTATGTTGCTTATACAGGTGACGAAAACGTCATCCATAAGGGTGAGCATCCCATCGTGCCGGGACTGTGTATGGCTGCCTGGCTGCAGCGTGAGCTGGCGCTGACGGAGCTGGACTGGCGCATTACCTTTGTCGCTCCTGTTTACGCAGGCGACGAGCTGTGCATCTACAGGACAGAAGGTCAGCTTGCTGCTTATGTGGGAGCAATAAATGTTTTTGTGATTAAAGAATTATAGTAAGGCTGGTGTATGAAAATGACAACTTCTGGTACAGAAATCAATAAGAATCATAGAGGAGCAAACGTCAGCAAGACTGCGGAAATGACCAAGATGGCGCTGATGGTAGCAATGAACTGCGTATCCGCTTATATCATTATTCCGCTGCCGTTTTCTCTTTCTCCGCTTGCATTGCAGACTATGATCGTAAATCTTACAGGCTATGTGCTGAACGCTAAGCAGGCCTTTATGACTATGCTGGTTTATCTGCTGGTAGGTTTGGCAGGTGTGCCTGTATTTACCGGCGGCAGTGCGGGACCGGGCAAGCTTTTTGGTCCTACCGGCGGTTACATCATCGGCTTTTTGTTTACCGCTGTTTTCCTGGCATATTTCAGAGGCGAAAAATATAGCTTCAAGCGTTACGCTTTGCTTGGCTGCGTTATCGGTATTCCGCTGATTTATGTGTTCGGCGTTGTACAGCTGAAGCTGATTACCGGTATGGGTTGGGATAAGGCAATTATGACCGGCGCTCTGCCCTTCATTCCGCTGGATATTGTTAAATGTCTGGCTGCTGCCGTAATTGCAGGACCGATTAACCGTATTTTTGCCAACAACAGATAAATAAGGTATAATTTTAGAGCTGTCAGCTATTTGCCGCAAGGCAGGTGGCAGGCAGCTCTTTTCGGATATAGAGGTGTTAAGATGGAAAATGCATATATTTTAGGAGGCCTGCGCAGCTACGTAGGTGTAGTCAACGGTATATATCGTCATATCCCGGCGGAGGTGCTGGGTGCGGAGGTGCTTAAGCAGGTGATGGAAAAATATCAGCTGCGTGAGCCCGATTATATTGTTGCCGGCAACGGCGTAGGCGCCAGCGGCAATATTGCGCGCCTGATGGCATTGACGGCGGGCGTAGATATTTCGGTGCCGGCCTTTACGGTAGATGTGCAATGCGGCAGCGGTTTGGAAAGCATTGCTGTTGCCGCAGCCAAGATAAACAGCGGCGAGGCTGACGTAATTATTGCCGGCGGCTTTGAAAGCAGCTCTACGCAGCCAAGACGTGGCTATAATCCCAATCATCCAGATTATACGGGAGACGAATGGTACAGCGTAGCCAAGTTTATGCCCGGGATTCACCGCGAAACGGTAATGCTGGAGGGTGCGGAGCTTGCCGCCAAGCGCGAAGGCATTACTAAAGAAGAAATGGACAGTTGGGTATTGCGCAGCCATGCGCTTGCAACGCAGGCGCGCGAGCAGGGATTGCTGCAGAATATTATCGCTCCTGTTTGCGGTGCTGTGAAGGATGAAGGCATCAGACCGCGCATGAGCCAGCGCCTGCTCGACAGAATGCCCAAGGTGCTGGAGGGCGGCGAATTTATTACGGCGGCAAATTCCTGCCTCATTAACGATGGCGCGGCCTTTGTAGTGCTGTGCTCGCAAAAATATCTGCAGGAGCACGGCTTAAAGGCGCAAGCCAGAGTGCTGGGCAGCACAGCCTGCGGCGGTGATCCCTTGGTAAGTCCGCGTACTGCAATTACCGCGCTGCAAAAGCTGTTGGCTAAGCATGGCCTGCAGGAGCAGGATATCGCAGACTTTGAGCTGAATGAAGCCTTCGCTGTAATTGATGTGCTGTTTGCCCGCAGCTTTCCGAATAGCATTGACAAATACAATGTGTTCGGCGGGGCGCTGGCCTACGGTCATCCATACGGTGCCAGCGGCGGCATAATTACGCTGCATCTGTTGGAGGCACTGAAGCAGAAGGGCGGTCACTACGGCGCCGCAAGCGTAGCTGCCGCAGGCGGCGTAGGTACGGCGCTGCTGTTGGAAAGAGTGGAGTGAAGCAAATGGATTACTTGACCTTAATAGCACAGCAAAAACAGAATAAGCTCGCTCTTATAGAGGACGAAGAAGAATATACCTACGCAAGACTGGCGCAAGCAGCGCGTGAGCTGCGCAGTCAGGCGGATTTTAGCGCTCCGGCGGTTTTTATCTATGAAAGCAGCATCGCCCGTCAGTTAATCAGCTTTCTGGCATATAGCGGTACAAAAACTGTGCCGGTTATCGCTACCGAGGTGAGCAAAAATCAGCAGTTTTGCTGCGACGATATTCCGCAGGCAGCCTGCATGGGCGTTATGACCAGCGGCAGCACTGGCAAAAGCAAGCTGTTGTGGCGCAGCTATCATAGCTGGGCGGACTTTTTCCCGGAGCAGAACCGTGTCTTCGGCGTTGATGAGCAGACAGTAATTTTTTGTCAGGGAAGCCTGGCTTTTACCGGTAATCTTAATATTTATATGGGAGTGCTGGCGGCAGGCGGTACGCTGGCAGTGACGCAGCGCTTCCGTCCGCGCCATTGGCTGCAGCTGATGCAGCGCTATGCGGTGAACGCAATCTACCTGATTCCGTCCAAGCTTTTGCTGTTGCCAAAATTTTTGCGTGAGCCTGATGTGCGTGTGCGCAGTATCATCAGCGGCTCGCAGAGCATGGGCAGGCAGGAGGCGGACAAACTGCTGCAGGTATTCCCCAATGCTGATATCACGCTGTACTACGGCGCCAGCGAACTGAATTACATTACCTACATCAAGGCCGAGGAAATGACGGATGACCGCACACTTATCGGCCGTCCGTTCAAGGGCGTGCAGGTGAGCGTTTGTAATGAAGAAATTTTCATTGATACGCCTTATCATGTGGAGAAAATCTCGCTGCCGTTTTCCCTGAAGGACAGGGGACATCTGGATGCAGAAGGTCGCCTGCACTTTTTGGGGCGCACGGATGATATTGTGAGCGTTAACGGACGCAAGGTTTCTGCCGTCAGGGTGTGCGCTGCGCTGACAGAACTGCAAGGCGTTGAGGAGGCTGCGGTAATCTGCCGTCATGTGGACGATGTCGATGTGCTTATTGCTTTTGTGGGGGCGGCGCGTGAATACGGTAAGCAGGAGTTGGTTAAGCTGCTGCGTCAAACCTTAGAGGATTACGAGCTGCCCAAGCAGTTTGTTTTCATGGAGCAGCTGCCGCATAATGAAAGCGGTAAGGTGGATAAATTGGCGCTGAAAAACTTTCTCTAAAATTTTAAAAAAAAACCTCTTGCCAAAACGCAAAACGTATGGTAATATATATAACTGTCAGACACACTGACATTGGCCCGGTGGTTCAGTTGGTTAGAATGCCGCCCTGTCACGGCGGAGGTCGTGGGTTCGAGTCCCATCCGGGTCGCCAATGCGGAAATAGCTCAGTGGTAGAGCACCTCCTTGCCAAGGAGGGGGTCGCGAGTTCGAATCTCGTTTTCCGCTCCATAGGGGCATAGTTCAATGGTAGAGCAACGGTCTCCAAAACCGTCGATCTGGGTTCGAGTCCTAGTGCCCCTGCCATAGCAAGCGTAGCCTGAGAGTTCAGCTCTCAGGCTTTTTTTATGTCTACGTTTAGCAAGATACTACTTTATTAGCAAATAGTTTATGCAAGGCTTTGTCGCTAATCCCTTTACCTTGCATCTTACAAGCTTTTCTGTAACTTTCAAGACAATTTTATTGACAGTGTGACGGAAAAAGCATATAATAAAATAGTTTAGTAATACTGTGAAAGGATGCACTTGACAAGCATCCTTTTTCTTGTCTTTTATGAAGGAGAGAAAAGGAATAATGATTAGAAACGATATTCGTAATATAGCAATTATTGCCCACGTTGACCATGGCAAGACTACCTTGGTTGATGCTATGCTGAAGCAAAGCGGCGTTTTCCGTGCTAACGAGCGCGTTGAAGAACGTGTTATGGACTCCAACGCATTGGAGCGTGAACGTGGTATCACCATTCTGTCTAAAAACACCGCTGTTATGCACAACGGCGTAAAAATCAACATTCTGGATACCCCGGGCCATGCTGACTTCGGCGGCGAGGTTGAACGCGTGCTGACCATGGTTGACGGCGTACTGCTGCTGGTTGATGCTTATGAAGGCCCGATGCCGCAGACCAAATACGTACTGCGTAAAGCATTGGAACAGCACCTGAAACCGATTGTTGTAATCAACAAGATTGACCGCCCCGACCAACGTGTTGATGAAGTTATTGACGAAGTTCTGGACCTGTTCATTGAACTGGATGCAGATGAAGATCAGCTGGAGTTCCCGGTTGTTCTGGCTTCCGCCCGTAACGGTATTGCCAAACTGTCCATGGACGAGGAAAGCAATTCTTTGGAGCCTTTGTTCAAAGTAATTCTGGAAAACATTCCTGCTCCGGATGTTGACGTTAATGCACCGCTGCAGATGCTGGTTAACACCCTGGACTATGATGATTATGTAGGTCGTATCGTTGTAGGCCGTGTAGTTCGCGGTACCATCCACAACGGCGAAAACATCATTCTGATGGACGAAGCAGGCAACCGTAACGGCAAAATCGGCCGTCTGTACACCTACCAGGGCCTGAAGCGTGTAGAAGTGCCTGAGGTTGAAGCAGGTGATATCGTTGCTCTGATCGGTCTGCAGGACGCTAACATCGGCGACACTATCGCTGACAGCGAAAATCCGGAAGCTCTTAAGGGCATCAAGATTGACGAACCTACCCTGTCTATGATTTTCTACGTTAACAACAGTCCGTTTGCCGGCCGTGAAGGTGAATTTGTTACCAGCCGTCATCTGCGTGACCGTCTGTTCAAAGAGGTTAAGACCAACGTTTCCATGCGTGTTACTGAAACCGAAAGCCCGGATGCTTATGAGGTTGCCGGACGTGGCGAGCTGCATCTGTCTATTTTGATTGAAACTATGCGTCGTGAAGGCTTTGAGCTGCAGGTTGGTAAACCTAAGGTTATTATGCACCGCGATGAAAACGGCAAGCTGATGGAGCCTATGGAAGCATTGACTATCGATGTACCGCAGGATTTCATGGGCGCTGTTATGGAAGGCCTGGGCCTGCGTAAGGCTGAGCTGCAGAACATGACCGAAATGGCAGGCTATCTGCGTATGGAATTCAAGATTCCTGCTCGCGGCCTGATCGGTTTCCGTAACCAGTTCCTCACCGATACTAAAGGTAACGGTATTATGAACCACGTATTTGCCGGTTACGAAGAATATAAGGGTGAAATCCCCGGCCGTACCCGTGGCAGCCTGGTTGCTTTTGAAACCGGCGAAACCACTTCCTATGGTATCGGCAACGCTCAGGAGCGCGGCACCATGTTCGTTGTTCCTGCAGAAAAGATTTACGAAGGCCAGCTGGTTGGCGAAAACAGCCGTGAAGACGACATGGACGTTAACCCCTGCAAGAAGAAACATGTCAGCAACATGCGTGCTTCCGGCAGTGACGACGCTATTCGTCTGATTCCGCCTCAGACCTTCTCATTGGAGCAGGCTCTGGAGCACATCAATGACGATGAGCTGGTTGAGGTTACTCCGAAGAGCATCCGTATGCGTAAGAAGGTTCTGGACCGTCTGGAGCGCGGCAAGATGCGTGGCCGTATGAAGAATGTTCAGGCATAATTTTTGACAATCTGTTAAAAATCTGCTACAATTAATATTACTAAGCAGGACTTTTGCCTATAGGCAGCGAATAATAGTCTAAATAACTGTTTTGGTTTGGAGGCTGATGGCCATGGGTTTAAAAAATACAGCAATGAAATTCTTTTGGTCTGATGATATGGAAGAGCAGCAGGAGGAATATACCCGTCCGCGTCTGCTGAAATCCGGACATCTGAATATTATGGTGCGTACACCGAAATCCTTTGCGGACGTGCGCGAATATGCTGATTCGCTGATGAACGGCAGTGCCATTATGGTATGCTTTGATGCAGTTGATGAAGCACTCAGATATCGTATTTTCGATTATCTGAACGGTGTAAGCTACATCATTAATGCCGATGTGAAAAAAATTAACGATGATTTGCTGCTTTATGCGCCTGAACAGGTGCAGGTCAACAAAGAGGAAGCAAGAACTTCTTCTAATGTACGTTCCTGGCTTAGCAAATAAATAACAAAAGTTAGCCGTTGCTTGTCACCTTGCGGGGTGGCCGGCAACGGCTTTTTGTGTACGCAGATAGGCTGATGATATTTGCAAATAACAGCCCGGTGTGCTAAAATGATAAGAAATTTACTAATCTTATAAGCGAAACTGAATGGGAAAGAAGAGGTATATATGAGCGAAAAGAAAATGATGAAAAACGGTAAAAAATTAGGTGTTGTCGGTGGCCTTGGCCCTGCAGCCGCTGCAGAGTTCTTGCGTCAGTTCACTATGAGATGCCCGGCGAACTGCGACCAGGAGCATCCTGTTGTATATATGATCGGTGACTGCGATATCCCGGACCGCGGCACAGCAATTTTCGGCAAGGGTGAATCTCCGCTGCCGAAGCTGAAGGCTGATTTGCTGCAGCTGTGCGATATGGGTGCGGATGTACTTGCTGTTCCCTGCAATACCGCACACTTCTTTATCGACCAGTTTGCTGATGAATTGCCGGTACCGCTGCTGCATATCGTTGACGAAACCGTTAAGGCTGCCAAAGAGCTTTCTCCGGAAAAGGGTGCCTGGATGCTGTCCACCAAAGGCACACGTGCTTGCGGACTGTATCAGAAATATGCCGAAAAGCGCGGACTGACTCTGTACATTCCGAATGAGGAGCAGAGCGATAAATCTCAGGAGGTTATCAACTGCGTTAAGGCTAACCAGCTGGCAAAGGCCGGCGCTATTATGAAAGAGCTGGTAGAGGAGCTGTGGGCTGAGCGTGATATCCCTGTAATGACCGCCTGCACAGAGCTGCCGCTGGGCTATGATGCTTCCGGACTGCCGCAGGAGCGCAGCGTTTCCAGCATCGGTGCGCTGGCAGATGCCTGCGTGCGTGCGCTTTATGAAGAGGTAAAATAATATTTGCTTGCTGAACCACCTTGGCTTGAGGCTGAGGTGGTTTTTATTTTACTGCGTTTATCCTAGCAGTGTGCTATAATATAAACATACTATCGCCGGCAGCAGCTGGAGCAGCTTCTGCCTTTTGTTAACAGAGGTAAAAAATATGCAAGAATTTTTAATTGTAAAGGGTGCGCGTCAGCACAACCTGAAAAATATAACGGTAGAAATACCACGCAATAAAATGGTAGTTATCACAGGCCTAAGCGGCAGCGGCAAAAGCAGCCTGGCCTTTGATACAATTTACGCCGAAGGCCAGCGCCGCTACGTGGAATCACTTTCGGCCTACGCCCGCCAGTTTTTGGGACAGATGGACAAGCCGGATGTGGACTACATCGAGGGCCTGAGCCCGGCAATTTCTATCGACCAGAAGACCACGAGCCGCAATCCGCGTTCTACCGTAGGTACGGTTACGGAAATTTACGATTACCTGCGCCTTTTATTCGCACGCGCAGGTGAACCGCACTGCCCTAAATGCGGCAAGCTCATCGAGCAGCAGAGCGTGCAGCAGATAGTCGACAAGGTGCTGGAGCTGCCGCAGGGAGCCCGTTTTATGGTTATGGCACCGCTGGTGCGCGAGCGCAAGGGCGAGCATATGCGTGTGCTCGACGATATGCGGCGTGCAGGCTATGTGCGTATGTTTATCGACGGTGAGGTGCGCACGCTGGATGAGGATATCCGTCTGGAGAAAAACAAAAAGCACAGCCTTTCCGTGGTCATCGACCGCTTGGCGGTGCGCGAAGGCATCAGGCAGCGTCTGACGGATTCCGTGGAAACAGCGCTGAAGCTGGCAGACGGCTTTGCCGAGGTGGAAACGCTGGGAGAAGCAACGGAAACGCAGCTTTTCAGTGAGCATTTTGCCTGCAATGACTGCGGCATCAGTCTGCCTGCGATTGAACCGCGCCTGTTTTCCTTTAACAATCCCTTCGGTGCCTGCCCAGACTGCACTGGCCTTGGTATGCATATGGAGTTTGATAAGGCTTTGATAGTGCCTGACGCTGACAAGAGCTTTGCCGACAGGTGTATTGCCTGCTTCAGCAACAATCTGAATTCCTATTTTATGAAGCAGCTGGGCGCAGTGCTTGCTGCCTACGGCTATAGCTACGACACCAAATGGAATGAGCTTTCGCCCGAGATGCAGCAGCTTTTGTGGGACGGTGCCGGCGAGAGCAAGTTTAAGTTTATGTACGAAAACCTGCAGGGAGAAGTCAAGGAGCATAACACAACCTTTGACGGCATTTTGAATGTGCTGCGCCGTCGTTACCGTGAAGCCTTCAGCGATGCTATGCGTCAGGACTTGGAAGAGTTTATGACGAGCACTCCCTGCGCTGCCTGCCACGGCAGCCGCTTGAAGCCGGAGGCACTGGCAATTCTTATCGGCGGCAAAAATATCTGCGAGGTGACGGCGCTGACAGTGCGCGACTGCCTGCAGTTCTTTAAAAAGCTTGTGCTGACGCCGAAGCAGCAAATAATTGCGCATCAGGTGCTGAAGGAGATTATGGCGCGTCTGCAGTTCCTTAACGACGTAGGCCTTGATTACCTGACGCTCGACAGAAGCGCCGGTACGCTCAGCGGCGGCGAAGCGCAGCGCATCCGTCTGGCAACGCAGATAGGCAGCGGCCTGACAGGCGTACTGTATATTCTGGACGAACCGAGCATCGGCCTGCACCAACGCGATAACGGTAAGCTGCTGGAAACACTCAAGCATTTGCGCGATTTGGGCAATACGCTGATTGTTGTTGAGCATGACGAGGAAACGATGTATGCTGCCGACCAGATTATCGACATCGGTCCGGGAGCAGGCGAGCATGGCGGTGAAGTAGTAGCTCAGGGTACGGTAGAAGAAATTAAGCAGGTGCCTGCATCTGTTACCGGTACCTATCTTAGCGGCCGCAAATTTATCCCGGTTCCCAAGCATCGCCGCGAGTGCGATGGCAGGATGCTGACGATTTACGGCGCCCGCGCCAACAATCTCAAAAATATTGATGTCAGCATTCCGCTCGGAGTCTTTACCGTGGTGACAGGCGTGAGCGGCAGCGGAAAATCCACTTTGATAAATAATATTCTCTATAACTCCCTGGCTGCCAAGCTCAACGGTGCGCGTTTGCGTGCTTCGGAGCACGACAGCATCGAGGGCATAGAATATACGGATAAGGTAATCAACATCGACCAGTCCCCAATCGGACGCACACCGCGCTCCAATCCCGCAACCTATACCGGCGTCTTTGATTTTATCCGCGAGCTGTTCAGCCAGACCAATGAGGCCAAGCTGCGCGGCTATAAGGCAGGCCGCTTCAGCTTTAACGTCAAGGGAGGACGCTGCGAGGCCTGCAAGGGCGATGGTATGAATAAGATAGAAATGAACTTCCTGCCGGACGTTTACGTTCCCTGCGAAGTTTGCCACGGCGCACGCTACAACCGCAATACGCTGGAGGTGCATTACAAGGGCAAATCCATCGCTGAGGTACTGGATATGACGGTGAGCGAGGCCTGCGAGTTCTTCAAGAACCAGCCGCGCATTTACCGCAAGCTGGCAGTGCTGGAGGATGTAGGCCTTGGCTACATTCATCTGGGACAGGCAGCGACGACGCTGAGCGGCGGTGAAGCGCAGCGCGTTAAACTGGCAACGGAGCTTTCGCGCCGCAGTACAGGACGCACCGTGTATATCCTGGACGAGCCTACGACAGGCCTGCATATTGCGGACGTCCACAAGCTGCTGGATGTGCTGCAGCGTCTTGTAGAAGGCGGTGACAGCGTTATCGTCATCGAGCATAATCTGGACGTTATCAAGGTGGCGGATTACATTATCGACCTCGGTCCCGAGGGCGGCGACAAGGGCGGTACTTTGGTGGCTAGCGGTACGCCGGAGGAGGTAGCGAAGGTCAAAAAATCTTACACCGGACAGTACATCAAGCAGGAGCTGGCTAAGGCGAAGAAGAACGGGTGGTATGTATGACAGAATTAGCCGCAGGCTTTAGCGATAATATAAAAAATGCCTTGGCCGTACTGCCGGAAAAGCCCGGTGTTTACCTGATGCATGATGCCTCCGGCAAGGTTATCTACGTCGGCAAGGCTGTTGTACTGAAAAACCGCGTGCGCAGCTACTTCCGCAATCTGGCCAGCCATACGCCGAAGGTGAAGGCGATGGTGGCAAAAATCGCGGAGATTGAAACGATTGTAACCTCCAGTGAGGTAGAAGCGCTGATTCTGGAGTGCAACCTGATCAAAAAATATCGCCCGCGTTACAACATCAGCCTGAAGGACGATAAAACATATCCTTATCTTAAGGTTACCATGCAGGAGGATTTCCCGCGTTTATATGTGACGCGCAGGCAGCTGCGTGACGGTGCCCGTTATTACGGACCGTATGCCGACGCCGGTGCTATGCATGCTACGGTAAAGCTGCTGCGCAGCATGTTTCCTCTGCGCACCTGCCGCAAAATGAACCCGGACAGACCATGCTTGAACTATCACATCAAGCGCTGTCTTGCGCCTTGCGCCGGTTACATCAGCAAGGCGGATTATCACAAGATGATTAAATCCATCTGTATGGTGCTGGACGGACGCACCACGGAGCTGGAGCGGGATTTGAAGCAGCAGATGCAGGAGGCGGCAGATAACTACGCCTTTGAGGAGGCTGCCCGACTGCGCGACCAGCTGCAGGCTGTGGCACGTCTGAATGAAGCGCAGAAGGCTGTCACCAATAATGGCGGTGACATGGATATCTTCGGCCTGGGGCAGGATATGACGGGCCTGTGCGTGCAGTTGTTCTTCGTGCGTAAGGGCAAGCTCATCGGCAGAGATAACTTCTTCTTGCCCGACGGCGGCGATACGCCGCAGGAGGTTATGACAGCCTTTGTGAAGCAATATTATAACGAAGCAACCTTTATTCCCAAGGAAGTGGTGCTGCCGTACCTGCCGGAGGAGGATGAAAAGCAGCTTATTGAAACCTGGCTGGCAGACAAGGCACAGCGACGGGTGGAGCTGCTGCTGCCGCAGCGCGGCGTGAAAAAGGACCTGCTGAAGCTGGCGAATGAAAATGCTGTCAAGCTGCTGAATGAACGCCTGCGTAAGGGCAGTTTATCACTCAAAAATGACCTGCAGGCAGCCGAAGAGTTGCAGCAGGCCTTGGGCTTGGAGCATCCCCTGGAGCGCATGGACTGCTTCGATATCAGCCATACGCAGGGCAGCGAAACTGTTGCTTCCATGGTTGTGTTCCGCAACGGCACCAGCAGTAAAAAAGATTACCGCAGATATAAAATTGTCTCGGCAGAAGGCAAGCCTGATGATTTCAAATCCATGCAGGAGGTTGTCTACCGCCGTTACAGAGATTATGAGGACTTGCCAAGCCTAGTGGTTATCGACGGCGGCAAGGGTCAGCTGAGCTCGGCGTTGGAGGTTATTCGCGGCCTTGGTCTTGATGATTTGCCGGTTGTAGGTCTGGCTAAGCGCGAGGAGGAAATCTTCAAGCCGCACCAGAGCGAAAGTATTATGCTGGACCGTGAAGGCGCTGCGCTGCACCTCATTCAACGCATCCGCGATGAGGCGCACCGCTTTGCCATTACCTACCACCGCAAGCTGCGCGGTAAGCGCAATCTCGTTTCTGTGCTCGACCATGTGGAGGGTATCGGGCCTAAGCGCCGGCAGGAGCTGTGGAAGGCTTTCAAAACGCTGGACGCTATGCGGGCAGCCAGCGTTGAAGAGCTGGCTGCGGTAGAAGGCATGAACCATGCGGCGGCGCAGACGCTGTACGATTTCTTCCGTCTGGATTTGCCGGAAAAGCAGCAGGCGCTGCAGTAAAAGGTTCACAGCTATTTTGCAGAATATCCTCGCATACTATGCTATAATAATTATAGGTCAAAAATAATAATTATTTTGTAGCTCGCGCTTAGCTTTCTTAAAAGCGCAGGCTATGGCAAGAGGAGGACGAAGCTAATGGCAAAATGGGTATGTGACGTTTGTGGTTATGTGTATGATCCTGAGGTTGGTGATCCCGATAACGGTGTTGCTGCAGGCACTGCTTGGGAAGATGTACCGGAAGAATGGGTTTGCCCTCTTTGCGGTGTAGGCAAGGATCAATTCTCGGAAATGTAAAATTGCATAGGATATAACAAACGAAGCTGGGACAAAACCAGCCTTGAACAGAAAAACCAGTGGAGGTTTACCGTCAGGTAAATTCCCACTGGTTTTTTAGTGCAAAAAATTAAAAAATACTTAACTCTAGCGATTCTTTAATTTGTGAAGTTGGTTTGCCTCAACCTCGTTGATGTTACTTATCAATTATAAAGATTTTTGTATTTCTCGTATACAGAATGCAGCAGCTCCTTACTTTCCTCTTCAGAATAAACCATACTGCTTTCCGGAAGGTAAACCAGAAAATCATGGAATGCATGCACCAGGCTTAATTCCTGCAGATGGAAGATATACTGTCCTTTATTGGGGCTGAAGTAATAAATAACAACCTTTTGCTCGCTCGGTGCGCAAATGCAAATAGGCGAAGGCACGGAGAGCTTTTCACTGCGTACAATCCTTGGCGTGAAACTGCCGTCCTCTACACTGTTGATAATATTCTTTAAAAGCGCCAGGCGTTGCGGCGGCGTCAGGTAGGTGTACATAAAATCAGGGATTTCTGTTACGCGTCCTGTTTCCATAAAGAGGTTTAAGCCTTCAAGCGTAAAGGAAATGCTGTGAGAGCTATATTTTGAGCGGATTTTGGCAAAGTAATCGGCAATAGCTCCCTGCATTTCTGGCGGGATAATGTCAGTGTTCAATCTATCCATGAGGATACTTTCCGGGCAGAAGCTGGGGAAGCAAGGCTGGTAGAAAAGCTCATGCACTTCTTCAGCGTTTATTTCCTCATCGCTGAGGAAGGTAGATTGCAAATATTCCTCCGGCGTAGGATGGAAGGTGTGGCAGATAGGATTGGCAACACTGAGGCTTTTTTTAAAGGTGTCACCGGTGAGTGCTACCATATCCTGCGAATTGCAAAGCACAGCCTTATCCTGTTCATAGGACACTGCCAGCACGAAATCACTGGTGATAATTTTGAACGGCAGCATGCTGGTGTTGTTGAACAGTGTATCAACATTATCATAAACATAGTAAGGATGGAAAACTTCACATTGGAATAAAATCGGCACAAGCTTTTGCAGGATATTCAGATTATAGGTGGTGCTTTTATGTCCTTCGTTTTTGTCAAAAACGATGATAGCTTCCACTAGCGTATTGTTGCGGTTAAAATCAATGGAAGTAAGACAATCAAAAATATATTGATATTCAGGCTGTACCATTAATTTGATGTGGCCTGATTTTTTATTGGCTTCAATTTCCAAAACCGCCTTTAAAATACGATTGATATTGCCCTGACCGTTGATTATTTTCAGAGCTTCATTCATTTCAAGCATATCCTGCACACCTGTGGGAATCACAAGCTCGTCGGCAGAATTCATATCGTAAAAACTGGAGATGATTTTGCTGACATGCTCCCGACGGAAATAATTTTCTTCTCCCATATGTGATATATGATAGGCGCGCAGTAATTCTGCTGTTTCACTGGGGTTGAGCATCATGGCTTTGGCAATAGCAGTTACGTCTGCAACATTCGCAGGCATACGCTTACCAACCTTCATGTGCTGTATCATTGTTCTGTCTACACCGCTAATTTTTGAGATAGTGACAACAGTTAAGTTTTTAGTTTCTAAATAGTTTTTAAGTGTATCCGCAAATAATGTCATAAGCAAAACCCTTCCTAAAATAGTTCATCGTCAATATTTATATTATAGATGAATTTGTGACAATAATAAAGCCTCAAATAACTAAAAAGGCTGTCACAAAAGTTGTCACATGTGTTTCTTGTGTGGCAAATTGGTTATAATTAGATATATAAGGGAAAATAGAAGATTAGCAAAAACAATGTAAAAATATTTAGAAAATAATGTAAGTAGTTAGTTATGGATGAAATCCTTCTTATTGCGCATTTGTATAGTGAGGGGTACAACGTTCAGATAAGATGAATAGAGGGGTGGAAAAGAAGGTGGGATACAATGGAGATTGTAGGGATTGTCTTTATTATCGTGATTATTTCCATCAAACTGCGCGTGATGAATGGCGTTGTGATTATGCCGGAGAATATTTTAACGATAGATATGGCAACACTTGCAGAGATTATGTTGATAGAGAAGCTTATGAGCGGAGAAAAAGAGCTGATGAACAAAAAACGCAGGATTTGAAGGACATTGTTGTTGGGGTTAGTGTGGCTGAAGATTTTCAGGAAATGCAAGAATTGGAAGAGGAGCACCGAGGAGAAAAATCAACTAGCTTTGGATGTATAACTTGGATAATTATTATTGCTGTTTTATTTGGAGTAGTTGGCATGATAGATAAGATTCTACCAGCACCGTTAAGTTATATACCGTTTGCATTAGTCATGTATGGATTGTACAAGATGCATAAGGTGTTTTTTGGTAGGAGTGAGACTAATACGCTGTTAATAGTTTTAGACGCTATGATGGCGTTTGGGTTATTTGTGGCGGCGTTGATGAGAAGATAGGTTTATTGGAGGTAATATATTATGAAAAAGATTTTTTTATTAGTAACATTATTATTGAGCCTGGCAAGTGTGGCGTTTGCGTCAACAACGCAATTTAATCAACCAGTATATTTAGGCTGGTATGCGAATACGAGAGCTGGTGGGCCTAGTCCTGCTATAGCTAAAGGATATGATTATAAAACTTACGATAGCTTCACGTTCGGCAGAGGTTCAGAAGCATTAACGTTTAAATTTGCAAATCATTATTATAATGGGAGAGCGGGATCATCCCATACTAAGGGTGTATATGTAGGTGAAAACTTCATCTTAAAAAATATAGTTGCATGTCCAGAAATATATAAAATAACGGATAATCATGGTAGAACGTTTTATTTATCAAAGGGCATAACTAGCGGACCGTCGCAAGTTTTTCTGCTTATGGGGAAATGCGCTAATAGTTACTATAATTATATAGGAATTGCTGATTTAAAAAATCATTGTGCAGATATAGAGTTTATGGATCATAATGGTGCTCCACGTTTAGGTGAAATAAATATACAAGGTAATAAAATCATATTGCCATATACTAGGTCGTATAGCAAAAATAATACTTATATAGCGGGTGAATTTATTTTTGAATGGGATGATAATGTGCAGTGGTTTGGAATTAAACATGTTGAGTATTGAAAGAAATTAGGCTTATAACAATTCTTATATATAGGAGAAATACAAATGGCAGATATGGATATCTTGATAAAAGCATCTTTGTTACATGATATAGGAAAACTGTGTTGTTATTCAGATAGCAACATAAAGAATTATTCTGAAGCAAGTATAGAATTTTTAAGTAATGTTTCAGAAGATAGCGATTATGCTAGAAAGATACTGAATTGTATAAGTGCTTTTAATAGCATTTCTATACCTAAAGCAAGCGACGATAATAATGTGGCTTATATTATATACGAAGCAAATAATATAGCAAATAGTGAAGAAGAATATATCTCAAAAAGTATAGATGAACCTAATTGTCTGCATAGTATTTTTAATATTTTTGGAGATATTAAATCTAAAGATGTTTCTAATTATTATCCTATAGAGTTAAGTGGAAAGAATAAATTTAATTATCCTTATGTTTATAATAAAACAAATGCATTAAAAAAAGAATATAAAAAATTAGTAGATATCCTTGCTTATAGTTTTCAAGCTGAACCATTTGAAAAAATGGATAATAATCGCTTATTAACTATTCTAGAGGACACAGTATCATTTGTTTCAGATTGTACGAATAGAAAATCAGTATCTGACATTTCTCTTTATATCCATTCTAAAATCACTGCAGCTATAGCAAGCTGTATGTATCAATACTTTGCAGCTAAAAACATAACGGATTATAAAAAATTCTGCTTTAGCAAAGCGAATGCAGAATTTAGAAATGAGGCTGCCTTTCTGCTGATTTCCGGTGATTTTTCTGGTATTCAAAGCTTTATCTATACCATTCCATCTAAGGGAGCGTTAAAATCATTACGTGGGCGTTCCTTCTATCTGGAAATCCTCATGGAAAATTTTATAGATGAAATGCTTGAAGCCTTAGATTTATGTAGAGCTAACCTGCTTTATACGGGTGGTGGACATTTTTATGTTTTAGCAGCCAATACGGAAAAGACCAGGCAAACTATTGAGGCACTGAAGGTGAAGTTTAACCAGTGGCTGCTAGCAAAATTTGGTACGCAGCTATATATGGCTATGGGATATGCGCAGTGCTCTGCTAATGATTTACGTTCATCTGGTACGCAAAGAAATGTTTTTGCTGCTGTTAGCAAGGAGCTTAATAAGGACAAGCTTTGTCGTTATGACGCAGATAGCTTAGAGCAGCTTTTTGATAGTAATAGCATTTATAATAAGAATATGGATAAGGCAAGAGAATGCTCTATCTGCCATTTATCTAGTACGGAGCTGCAGAAGGTTGATAATATCAGTGAAGGCTATGTTTGTTCTACCTGCGCTGGATTATATGAATTAGGTGGAGTTTTATTTCAAAAAGAAGTATTTGTAATCCTAGATACAGCGGTGGAAAACAGCTTAGAGGTATTTGGCAGCGATAAGCAGCTTTATCTTGCTGTTGTAAATAACAAGGAGCTGGAAAAATACGCTGACCATATAGTGCGCATTTACAGCAAGAATGAGGCAGTAACAGGAAAGTTTATCAGCACACGCTTGTGGCTTGCTGATTACTATTCTGCTGCTGAAAAGGGAGAAGTCTTAGAGTTTGAAAAATTAGCAGCAGCCTGCTGTGATGGGCAGCATGGTATTAAGCGCCTTGGAGTATTGCGAGCTGACGTGGATAATTTGGGTGCGGCCTTTATTGGTGGCTTTGTGCATCAGCAGGCAGCTGAGCCTGAAAAATATGCGACTTTATCACGTTATGCAGATTTATCTAGAGATTTAGGTTTGTTTTTCAAGCTGGCGGTAGATAAGCTTTGCAAGGGTGAATTAACAGGCTTTGATATCAACGATAAGCAGCAGCCCTTTAGCTTATTTGGTTTGTCTAAGGATAAACAGCGCAAGGTACACGTAGTTTATTCCGGTGGTGACGATATGTTTATTGTTGGCGCGTGGGATGAGCTTTTAGAGCTGGCTGTTGATATCAGGAGAGCCTTTAGTAAGTTTACTAATGATAAGCTGAGCTTTTCTGCTGGCTTGGCGTTATTTAATCCTGGTTATCCGATTAGCAAGATGGCAGAAATTACAGGTATGCTGGAAGGTGCAGCGAAGGATAATGGTAAAAACAGTATTGCTCTTTTTGGCTTAGAGACAGAGCAGCATGATAGGGAAACAAAGCTTGCGTGTAAGCATGTCTATCAGTGGCCAGATTTTACCGCTAAGGTGTGTGCAGAAAAGCTGCAGTTTTTGCTGAACCATCTTACCTTTGAGAATGCTGAAAATAAAATTAAGGCAGGTATTTCCTTGCTGTATAGACTGCTTGATTTAATTGAGTATAAGCAGAACGATAAGATTGATATCGCACGCTTTGCTTATACTTTGGGCAGAATGCAGCCAGCTAGTAGAGATAATCCATCCTTGCAGGCTCGCTATGCTGAGTTTAGCCAGCAGATGTATCAATGGTATATTCATGAAGAGGATAGAAAACAGCTTTTTACAGCGCTTAATTTGTTAATTTACTATAGACGTGAGGCGAAGGAGGCTTAATAACGGTTATGAATGATATGCGTTCACAATTTGCTAAGCTTGGTTATGGACAAGCTTCGAAACCAGCGGGGAATAGACAAGGCTACGGTCAAAATCAAGGCTATAATAAGAATACAGCTCATACTTTTGTGTTAACTTTGAACTATGATCCCGTTGATGCTGCAGAAAAGGTAATCAACCATCTTGAAAAAGATAAATATGGTAATATTGCGTTGACTACTTCGCAGATTAGAAAATTTTTAACTGCAGTTAATGTCGTGAGAAATAAGGTTGACTTGTACATAGCTCAAAATAAGTATGCTGATGAGCTTTCTATTGAATTAGCGGCAGAAGTAAAATTTTTAAAGGTAAATTTGTTGTATCAGGCAGGTAGAGCTAAAGCTGTTAAGGACTTCATGGAGATAAGCAATTTAGCTGCCATTATTGGCGATGTAGACAAGAATATCAAGAAATTTCAAAGGCTCTGCAAATATGTAGAAGCGTTAGTTGCTTATCATAAGTTTATGGGAGGTAAGGACAAATGATGGACGAAGCTAAGCGAGTGCCAAAGACTTTACAAGGCAAAATTATAATTACGGGTATTTTAAATGTGCTTACAGGTATGCACATTGGTGGTAGCAGTGAATTTGCTCCGATTGGTGCTGTAGACAGTCCGTTCATTCGTGATCCCTTTACTCATGCGCCCATTATCCCTGGCAGTTCAATCAAAGGAAAAATGAGAACCTTATTGGCAAAGATTTCCTGTAATGATTATATTTTAAATGCCATTGATAAGGATAATGCTGTTGTCAGCCGCCTGTTTGGTGCAAGTGGTAAAAATTACGCTCTGCCTGCACGCTTGCAGTTCTTTGATTTGTTTGTGACGGAAGCAACTAAGAAAAATTTTACTGCTATTGAAACAGATACCTATATTGGCGAAGTAAAATTTGAAAATACTATTAGCAGAACCTCTGGTGTAGCCAATCCACGCCAGATTGAGCGTGTGCCTGCTGGTGCAGAATTTGTTTTTAAGCTGGTTTACAACGTAGAAAGTTTAGAAGAGGCTGAGGAGGATTTAAAAACTTTGGCAACAGGTTTTAAGCTTTTAGAAAACGATTATCTTGGTGGTCATGGCTCTCGTGGCTATGGTCGTGTGCAATTGCAGGATATTCAGCTGAAGCCTATTGGTGATTTTGCTTTAGATTTAACCAAATACGAAGCAATGTTTAAGGATTGATTGCTTATGATTTATTACGCTTTTACGCTTAAATTTTTAACACCAGTGCATTTTGGTGATACTGCCAGCGGGGGCAATCTGGATAAGATTGCTTTAAGCTGTAGCGCAGATACCCTATTTGCGGCTTTATGTAATGAAGCTGCAGCGCTGGATAGCATTATATTAGAGAAGCTTATTGCTGGCGTTAGGGAACAAAAAATAGTTTTTTCCAGCTTGTTTCCTTACTATCGTACAGAAAATGAAGACTTATATCTGTATCTGCCAAAGCCTTTACTGCAAATGGAGGCCAAAAAGCAAAACAGCAAAAGCTTTGCCGAGATGAAGCAGCTAGCCACGAAGCTGAAAAAGCAAAAGAAAACTAGCTATATCCGTGCCTCCGAGCTGCAAGCCTGGTTAAAAAATTGTCAGGAGGGTCAGCTCACTGATTATGAGGTGCCTGAATTTGCAGCTCCCTTTGTAGCAGGTAGAGTAAATTTACGTGAAGATAAGCCTCTGCCATATTTTGTTGGTAGCTATGTTTTTGACGAAAATGCTGGCCTTTATTTTATTTGTGGTGTTGAAGATGAGAACGAAGAAGATATTGCATGGATAAATGATTTGCTTAAACAGCTTGGTATGACAGGTATTGGTGGCAAACGCAGCAGTGGTTACGGTAAGTTTGAATTAGTGGGTGATTATTGTAATATCAATCCTGATAGTGGTGTTTATGATGATGATGTAGCTATAGGTGAGATGCTATTTAATAAAGAGAGCAGCATACAGATGTGTCTTGCTCCTGTATGTCCGTTAGCAGAAGAGATTGCTGCTGTCAAACAGGGGGCTTATAAGCTGGTGAAGCGCGGCGGTTTTATTTCTTCGCCTGTGACAGGTGAAAATGTGAAGCGGAATAGTGTTTATATGCTGGCAGAGGGCTCGTGCTTTGCTAAACGCTTGCAGGGAAGCCTGTTAAGGCAAGAGGTAGATGGGATTGAGCATCCTGTTTATCGTGACGGTGTAGGAATGTTTGTGGGGTTGAAGAATGAATGAGCTAAATTTTCAACAAGAGGTTGGCAGGTTATGCCTGCAAATTATTACACCTGTCTATATTGGTGATGGGACTAAGCTGACAGCGAAGGATTATTTTTACTCTTCTAAAGAGCAAAAAGCATATTTTTTCAATGTTCGTAAGTGGCATCAGTTTATTTATCAACATGGGTTATTTTCTGCTTACGAAAAGTATATCAGTAATGTTCATGATAAAAGAAATTTACTAACTTGGCTAGAAGAACATGATTTCACATTGGAAGATGTGAAAGATATTATTACTAGTGAGTCATTTGCAACAGTGAATATTATTAATGTAGAAAAAAAGAATACGCTTAATGATGTGAATAAGCACGTTCATCAGTTAGATGGTTCTTTATATGTGCCTGGCAGTAGTATTAAGGGTGCCTTTAGAAGTGCTATTTTACATGCATTGCTGAAGAAAAAGCCAGCTATTAAAAATAGATATTGGCAGCTAGTTAATGCAGAGATTAATAAGCCTTATTTTAATCCAAGAAAAAGTTTAAACCGTCTAACTACCAATTTGGAAAACGATTTACTGCATACCTTACAGCTTGAGGAAAAGCATAAGCCTGTACCTAGTAATAATGCAGTATGTAGCTCACTTCGTGGCTTACAGGTTAGCGATACTTTGCGTAGTGAAAATATACAGGTAGCTATTTTGCAGAAAATAGATGCTGGCTTTAATAAATTTGGCAAGGCTGGTTTTCATCCGTTGCCAATTTTTAAAGAATGTATGCTTCCTGGAGCTAAGCTGATGTTTGATGTAAAATTAGATAAAGCAATGATGGCTACTGTAGGTATTAATAGTATTGATGATTTACTTTCAATAACACAACAATATGTTGATGAAATAATTCGCATTTTAAAGGATGCATTTAAAAAAGAACATCCTGATCCATTCTGTGGTATTGATGCAGCTAATATTTTTGTTGGAGGTAATGTTGGATTTCATAGTAAAACATTATTAGCATTACTGGCTCCAGATGATAATACAGCTAAAAATACTATAAAAGTACTATTAAATAAAGAATTTCCAAAGCACGAACATATTATATATGATAAATTTGCTTCTCCGCGTCTGCTAAAGTGCACTATATATAACGGGGAATTGCTTATGATGGGCTTAGCAGAGGTGCGACGCATATGATACAAGCATTGGAAATTAAATTGGCAGCGCCAGCGGCAGTTAAGCTACCACAATCTGCCTGCTCACTTTTGCATGGTGTGCTGATGGAGCAGATAGATAGTGCATATGCGGATTTTTTGCATCAGAATGCGTTGCGTCCCTATAGCCAATATCTGCATTTTGAAAAAGAAAAAAATGCTTTGTATTGGCGGATAACAGCGCTGAATGAGGAAGCCAAGAATGAAATTTTGGCAGCTGCCTTTGCGCTGCCGCAGACGGTGCTTTTAAAGCAAAAAAATATAGAGCTGCAGCTTGTGAGTAAGGAGCTTTTGCCAGCTACGGATTATGGCAGCCTGGCAGAAAAATACTTTACTCAGCCTTTAGCTAGCAGATATTTAAGTCTGGATTTTATTACCTCGTGTAGCTTTAAAAGTGAAGGACAGTATGTTATTTTTCCGCAGCCACAGTTCATTTTGGGCAGCTTGGTTAAACGGTGGAATGATTTTGCGGATAAAGAAAGCCTGGATGCGCAAGGAATTGTACATGATTTGGCGCAGGAGGTTTATGTTGCGGATTATCGCCTGCGGATGCAGGCGTTCAGTGTTGATGGTGCAAGAATACCTGCGTTTCGCGGAGATTATACGCTGGGCATGAAAAATAATCTTATGAGCAACAGAATTATAGCTATGCTTGGTGAATATGCTAATTATTGTGGCATTGGTATTAAAACTGCGCTGGGGATGGGCGCGGTGCGCACATCGTTGAAGGAGAAATGGTGAACCGCGCCGCTTGCTGACTGCGTTGGCAGCGGTTGTGCAGTGAAAAAAACTGAGGTAAGTGGGCTGTGGCATGGACTGCGCCGCAAAATGCGATGCAGAGCCTTGCTGCAGGCTGGCTTACAGGGACAGGATAAAAAATAAGCCCCGCGAAGGGGACGGAAACCTTAGGAGGCTTGAAGATGAAACGAGAAGAAGCGTTAAAATAAAAAATAAGCCCCGCGAAGGGGACGGAAACCTTCCACTTCGTCCGTTTCAACTTTTTGCACAGATAATAAAAAATAAGCCCCGCGAAGGGGACGGCAACACACAAGACTCAACCTTTTCGTTAATTTCTTTTGTATAAAAAATAAGCCCCGCGAAGGGGACGGAAACTTCGGTTTGCCACTATTAGTTACGCGAAGACCATAAAAAATAATCCCCGAGCAGGGGACGGCAACACATCTTCTTGACTGGTTAATCGTACTTCTTGATAAAAAAGCCCCAAGTAGGGGACGGAAACAGCCATATGTCATTGTAGATTCCAGTGATAGTGACAGAAAAAAATAAGCCCCGAGAAGGGGACGGCGTTAGCCTAAACAAAAATTACAGGAGGACAAGCCTATGACTATTTTGTACACACCTGCTGGAGATACTGATCCTATTCGTGCTGGTCACGATGGTGCTATCTTGCACATTATTAGAAAATATCATCCTAGAATGGTGAGAATTTTTCTAAGCAAGGATATGGTAGAAAAGGAAGAGAAAAGGAGTATTTATTCTAAAGCTATAAAATATAATGCTCCTGATTGTGAAATTGAATTTATAAAGACTGAAATTACAGAAGCACATTTGGTAGAAAATTTAATTCCTTTGGTAGAAGGATTTTTAGAGTTGCGTAAAGAGTATCCTAATGAGAAAGTTTTACTAAATCTCAGCTCTGGAACTCCTCAAATGAAAATGATAATGAGCTTATTAGCTACGGACTTTGAAAATATTATTCCAGTACAGGTTAATTCACCGGAACGGGGTTCTAATAGAGCTGCTTATGCGACGCAAGATGATGCTGATATTGATGAAATAATAAAGACAAACGAAGATAATAATGAAAATCGAACAGATCGTTGCGAGGAAGCTCCACTTTCATTATTATGGCGTTATAATATACGTCATAGGCTTATAAGTTTAATAGAAAACTATGAATATAGTGCTGCTTATGCACTTTATAATAAGAACTCAGCTATGTTTACTGATGTAACCGGGCAATTAATTAAGCACGCTGATTTACGAGCTAAATTACAAACAGAAAAAGCCTTTACCATTGGTAAAGACTTGGTTGATAAACAAGTTAGCAAAAATGAAAGAATCAATATGTTATATGAATTTTTTATGGTTATGTGGCTACGTCAAAAAAAGGGGGACTTGGCAGAGTTTGTTGTTAAATTAACACCATTCTTATTTGAATTATTGCTTTATTATTTTGAAACGCAAACAGATTTAAAACCTGCAAGATTTTGTACAAAAAAAGATAATATAAATGCGAGTTGGAAAATTAGTAGAGAGATGTTAGCTGATGTTTCTCCAGATACTTTACTTTATCTCGATACTATGGGAAAAGGCAATTTTAGAGACGGAACTAATCTTTCATTCTATAATATGCTAAAAATATTACATGCGTTAAATGAAAAAGCTCCTAAAGATAAACTTACTGTATTATTGAATTTATTAGATGAGTTAAGGTTAGTGGAAGATAATCATAGAAATGGCTTAGCTCATACGATAACTAATATTACCGAGGAAAGCTTGACTGCAATAGCTCCATACAAGACTTCAGATGAAATTATGGGGTTAGTTAGTAAGGTCTTCATGAAGATTACAGCTAAAGAGAAACTGAATATTAGCAACTTATACGATAATTTAAATATAAGAATTATTGCTAGCCTGGAAGAGTTTAGAAAATAAATTCGTTCATATGAAAAGCAATAGTAGAGCTTTTTAGCAACTACTATTGCTTTTCAATATATCAATTTAGGAGATGGTTTTTATGCCTAATAAATCAAATGACTTTACCAAGTTTTCATCTAATAAGTTTGATGAGAAAATAAAAAACGCTATTAGAGATTACTATACTTATGGCTTTAAGGATATGTATAGTGGTATTGAAGGTGTGTCAAGTGAAACCTTAAGGAAAGATCATCTTCGTTTAAATGAGATATTAGCTGGTTATATTAGATGGGATGATAAAAAAGATAGACGAGTATTTCACTGTGATAATGGACAGTTATTAGCTAAAAATCCATTTCATGAAGTGTACAAATATTGTACGTATATGGATAATGAATGGATATTTTTAGAAAATATTATTATTCCCTTGTCTTTACTTTCATATGTAAAGACTGATACGAATGGAAATCTTGATGAAAATTTTCTCAAATGTTTAATTCCATCAGAACAAGTGAATATTTGTGGCAATGATTTTGGCACTTTGACTGAAGAAGCAGTTGCTGAAGAGATATATAGAAAGTTTTCTTCTTTTAATAAGGCAAAAGGTTTGACTGGAGCGCAATTATATTGTTATTATCCGTATAATGGTTATGAACTTTTATGCGATCTTGATTACAAAACATTGAAAAGAAAACTTAATAATTTTTTAAACATGGGGTTACTGAAAAGGGAAAATATAAAAAAGAAAACTTATTGGCACTTAGGTAGCCCAACAATGAACTCTATTTTACGGAAAGGTGCAGAAGTTAATGCTAATTTTGCTGTGCATTTTCAAAGAGTAATAGATTTTTATACAAGATATTATGTTTTGGGTACGATAGGATCACTTTTAATGGATCGACTTGCTTCCGGTAAGTACCACAGTCATATAAGATTTAAACATGAATATTATATGCAAAGTATCAATGAATTTAATTTATTAGATTTATTAATAGCCATTGAAAAAGAGATAGTGTGCTTAATAAAGTATAAACATGGTATAACTGATATTGAAAAAGAATTTATTGTATATCCTTTAGAAATAAGAATAAGTTCTACAACAGGACGTGAATTTTTAATGTATTATAACCCATTTAAACATGCTTATGGAAGATTGCGCCTTGAATTTATAGAAAGTATTTCTTATGCTAATAAAGACGAATTTTTGAAGACATGTAATTTTGATGCAATTTGTTTTGATAAAGAGGTAGATAATTCTTTGGATGCATTATTACATTCCTGGGGTGTTTCGATAGCCGATAATCCTTATAGTGCAAAAGAAAAAGCTACGCTAAAAAGAATTAAGATGCGTATTTCTTATAATCCCTATACTGAAAAATATATCTTAGATAGAATAAGAAGAGAAAAGCGCATAGGATACTATCGTGTAATTAACGAAAATAGTAAAGTGTTTATTGATTTTGAAGTCAATGTGCTTGATGAAATAGAATTACGTCCTTGGGTGCGCAGTTTTTATAATCGAATTGTCAATATTGAAGGTATGAATAATAACGAGTTCACAATAGCTTCTGACGTAATGGAGATTAATAAGTCTCTAAATGGTGGAGTAGAAAATCGTTCAAAGGTTCAATTTAGCAAAAATACTAAAGTTGATAACCAATTAATAGAGATATACAAGAAAATTCGTTTTAATCCTGCTAGAGAACATGATAAGTTGTTTAATGAGATTTTTAGTAAGGATTTTTACGCCAAATCTAAACAGGTAGTAGAACGTTATTGCCAGAAAAGATTGTTTCCATTAAATCAAAGGGAAGAATTAGCTTCACTTGATTTTTATAGGGATGTATTGCCCTTAACTAACTTAGAAAAACGTTGGTTAATGACAATATTATCTGATGATAAGATAAGTTATTTCCTGTCTCATGCGGAAATCGAAGCTGTTAAGCAAGCAGTAGATCCTTTAAACAAAATAAAACTCTTTTCAGTGAATAGAATAAAATATTATGATAAATTTTCAGTATCAAAGTTAACGAAACAGCGAGAGCAAGCTCTTGTTAGCAGATTATTAGATGCTATAGACAAAAAACGATTTGTTGAGATCAAGTATAGTAATATTGATAAAAAGTTGTATTTACCATTGAGCTTGGAATACTCGCAAAGAGATAACCTATTCAGAGGTTATTTTATTAATGAAGATTCAAAACTTTTTACGCTTAATATTTCTAGAATAGAAGAGTTTAAGGAATCAATACATATCAAAGAAATTTCAGATGAAAAAATCTTTGCGTTTTTAAAATCTGCTACGATTGCTCGTGAAGAAGAAGTAACTATAGAGTTTTATAACGTTAAAAATTTGACTGATAGAATTTTAACGGAGTTTTCTCCTTGGAAAAAAGACGCGCAATATGATAAAAATACTAGCTTATACAGATTAACTTTATATTATGATTAATATGATAGACTAGAAATAGTTAACAGACTTATGGGATACGGTAAAATTATTAGGTTTGTAAATAAGCAAGAAGCTGTGTATAAGGAAATAAAATCTAGAATAGAAAAGCAAATTCAGATTATGTAAAAACAAGGTTTTTTGTCTTTGTGCTACTGTCTAATTTCTTGTAAAATGTAAGTGTCAAGAGGAACTAATCTTAAAGGATGAATTCTTAGTGACAAATCACTCAAGGAATTGGAGGTGAGAGTTATGATGTGGGCAATTGGAGGATCTCTTCGCGGTTGGGCACTTGGCTGCTGGAGCATTGGCTGGGGTTGGTTCTAACTAACCATATAGGGTACCTTTTAGGTACCCTATACAATAAAATTGTGTATTGTAAAGATTTTTAATGATTAGCTTGGAGGTATGCTGTATGTTTAGTTTATTAAAGTCAACCAAGAAACTTGTGTTAACCGTTGCTTTTGCAAGTATTATGTCAACTAGTGCTGCTGTTCAAGCTAATTATATTGATAATAGTAGTGAAGATTATCGTATGACATCTAATTACGAAGCAGTAAAACTTGGTACAACAAATATTAAAACTACACTTATGCTTGGTTTTAGTGAATATGACCGCAAAGATGAATATGGTAATTTATGCCTTCGCATGATAGAGGCTTTGCTCAATGATGATAATATGAACTTTACTAATATTGTTGCTTATACAATTGAAAAATTCCCGGATAGATGGCAAAGCTATTTTTGGAATGGATATTATAACGAGACTAAGTTTAAATTTGTTGATGCTATAAATAATTACATTGAGGCTTTAAAAATCAATCCTGAATCTTGGGTAATAAATAGAAATATAGGAAGAGCGTATATTGGGAAAGCTATTTTAAGTGCTGGACAAGTATTCAGGGAGGAAAACATAGATAGTCCTGAAAGATTTTTGACAATGCTCATATTGAAAGATGAATCTTATGAAGCGTTTGTTAATAGATTTACCTCTGAATCAGATATTGCTCATGCTTACTTTACTAAAGCAATCAGTATATATGAAAGTGACCCTGTTAATACTCAAGCTAACATTGAAGAGGTGCTTGATACCTATAATAAAGCTGCAATTACTACTAAAAATACAGATGAATCATTAGCGTATTATAACAAAGTAATAAGCTATGAAGGCAGAACAACTTTCCCTTGGCTTAAAGATGATTTGAATAAAGTTTACATAGAAGCTTATGCTGGTGCTGGTAATTGTTATATTAAATATGGACAATATGATAAAGCTTTACTTATGTATAAACAAGGTCGTAAACTTGATAAGAATAGCGATTTGCTCAAAGTCTTAAAAAGAAAGATTGAATTAGCAAGAACCAAAGCTTAATTATTTATGGTCAAAAGCCAAGATAAATTGACCGATACTAATACTATAATTTAGTTTATACTAATATTAACAAAGTTAATTGTGTAAATAAAGAGGAGTGATTGCATTGAATCTCAAAAAATTCATCTCTATTACTTGTCTGACTACTGTTTTGGCTACTGGTTTAGGTAGTATTATGTTGCCTGTCGATACGGAAGCAGCTCCGCATCGTCCACCGCATCATACGATGCATCGACCGCCAAGGCCGAGATTTAATCCGCCTCCACGCTACCGTCGTCCGCCACAACCGCCAAGACGCGGTCATCACCATGATATCGAAGGCGTCATTGCTGGAATCATTATAGGTTCGATTATAGCTGGCAGTGCTCAGAATAACTGAGCTGTGAGTGGCAGGGAAAACCTGCCACTTAACAAATCTAATATATCAATAGAAAAGAGGTAATTAAAATGGCTTCCTGTGCACAGTGCGTATATATGGACTTAAATGATCGAGACAGCGATGGTTGGTGCTATTGTGGTAAAAAAGGTTCATATTATCCACCTAGTGACTCTACTTGCTGGAGCTTTGAAGAACGTAGCGATGGTGGAGGTTGTTATTTGACAACTTTAGTATGTAATATTCTTGGTTATGCAGATAATGGAGTGATTTTAAATACATTCCGTGATTTTCGGGATAAGATTATGAATAGTGATCCGCAATATAAGGATTTATTGGTTCAATATGATACCTTAGGTCCTAAGCTTGTAAAATGTATAGAAGCAGATAGCAGCAAACAGTCCTTAGCGGAGAAAATGAAGTCAATGTATATTATGCCTGTTTACGAAAGCTTGCAGAAGAATAATTACAAAAAGGCTGTCGATAAGTACAAAGAGATGGTTCTTTTCTTAGAAAAATATTATGCAACCGAATTAGCTGTTATAGCTTGATTTTGAATGATGACGTATAATAAGTTGCGCAAATTCAATTCAAAAAGATAGACATAGAGACTACCTT
>OLSQ01000234.1_pt1 | contig 57700 bp, 57 predicted proteins | sample 1672561 | NCBI WGS metagenome assembly OLSQ01 (sample SAMEA3136699, study PRJEB25190) | human gut metagenome | biome: human gut; feature: human-associated habitat; material: faeces | place: Austria | collected 2013
TCGGGCCTTCGTAGGGCGCCTGCGAGCCGCTGTACGTGGGCTGGGTGGCCTGGCCGCCCAGCACCACCGCCGCCAGCGTCGTGCCGTCGCCCTTCCAGGCGAAGTAGCGCTGGGAGTCGGCGAAGGAGGACACGTTGAGGTCGTACTCGGCAACGCCCAGCCGCAGGTCGCCGGTCAGATATACGGAGCAGCCGTCGGAATGCTCCGCAGGGAAGTCCAGCTCGCCGATGTCTCCGTAGACCGTTAGGGTGGTGACGGCGGCCATGCCGGGGTCGCTGTGGTAGGGGATGCCCACGCGCTCCACGTTTCCGTAGACCGTCAGGTCGGCGTCCAGCACCAGAAGATTGGAAAAATCGCCGGTCAGCTCCACGGGATAGCTTGCGCCGCTGATCTGCACCTCCGCGCCGCTGGGCGGCGCGTCCACGTATTGGGCCGGGCCCTCTATCTCATGCCACGCCCAGTTTTCGTCGTGGTAGCCGCCGCCCACGCGCCATTTGCCCGTGATCCGGCCGGTGTCCGGGTCGTAGAAGTTTTCGCCGGTGTTCTGGTCGTACTCCGTGTACTCGTAGTAAACGGCCACGTCCTGCCCCTCCGCGGCCTGCGCGGTCGCGGGCAGGATGGACAACACCAGCGCCAGTGTGAGCCATAATGTCAATGCTTTCTTCATACGTGATCCTCCGCTTTTCCGCCGGCCGCCTTTTCCCGCTTTTTCACGACGGACACGGCGATGATGCCGCCCAGGATCAGCGCCGCCACAGCGCCGCCGCCGATATACAGCAGCCGGGAGTGATCCGGCACGCCGGTGCGCACCAGCGCAATGATGGCGGGCTGATCGGCGTCAAAGGCGATAAGGTTGGCTGTCCCATCTGCCTGGGCCAGTGCCGCGGCGGTCAGTGTGCCGTCGTCGCTGCGGCAGAATTGCACCAGCACCAGCGAGGTGTTCCGCTTCCGTTCTTTTGGCGGGACGGCGACGTGGAGCGTTACCGGCTCGTCCAGCGTTGTAACGGCAGTGCCGTCCTCACGGGTCATCGACAGGGAAAACGCGGCGGCCACAGCGCAGCCCTGATCAAAACCGGCCTGCTTCAGCGCCGACAGCTCTTCATCGGTCAGCTCGGCCGCCTGCTGTGAAACGGTGACAGGGCTGCCCTGTGATGCGGCAGCAGCCTCTCCCTGCACCGGCGGGATCAGGCCGATTCGCTTTGCCCTCGCGCCGCCCTTCGGCGGTTCAGGGTCAACGCCGTCCGACAGCGGCGGCAGGATGCTGCCCTTGTCCATCAGCGTGGCCATGGTGACGCCGTCGCCATACCAGGAAAAGGATTTGAACGGGCCTTCCTCGCCATATTCTAAATAGACCACGCCAATGTCACCGGTGGTGCGCAGGGACATCTCTCCCTGCTGCAGGGGGCTCATGGTGATCTTCTCAATATCGCCGTAGACCGTGATGTCAGGGCTTTCCCAATCGGCCTTAAACAGTGTCAGCCACTCAATATCCCCCAAAAAGGTCACCGTTCCGCCGATGAGGTATACGTCAGAAAAATTTCCCTCCACCGTCAGCGGGACGGGAGGGTTTGTGATCCACAATTCCGCGCCATCCGGCGGCGTGTCCAAAACCCTTCCTGTTTCACCGTTATCGATAACGCCGGTGTCCGTCCATGTCTCCGACTGCTCCGCCCAAACGTAGCCCTCGTCCGTATAGCGGCTGGCATAGCAATATTTAATGCGCCCCTCCGCCGCCTCTGCGGCTGCCGGCAGCATGACTATCAGCAACAGCAGCGCCGTCAGTGTTCCCAATGCTTTTTTCATAGTGTCCCTCCCTGTATATGTTCTTTCAACAGCGTATTACAATATGGGCGGATTGTCAATTCTTTTCACGACATTGCCTTGAAACGAAAAAAATGAAATAAAGGGTAGCATTTTTTTCGCATGACTGGTATACTATACAATCGGAAGCGTATCACGGTGTGCTTTTAATGTAATATTGCATATTAGATGTGCTTGTAAAATGACAAAAAATATATTAGATACATAGGAGACATACATGGAAACACAGAAGAGACGCCGGGGCGACCGCCGGGACGGCCGTCTGCTGCGGGAGTTGGATTCGCTCCACTTCATCACCGGCATCATCTATCCCAACCGCTGCGACAACGAGGCATACATCTCCGTCAAGGTGGACCTGACGGCCATGAACGCATACCTGGCCAAGAAGAACGAGGCGGAGAGGGACTTCCCCTACACCATGTTCCACCTGGTGGTGGCCGCCCTGCTCAAGACCATCACCCTGCGGCCCAAGCTGAACCGCTTCATCGTCAACAGCAACTTCTATCAGCGCAACGAGGTGTCCGCCGCCTTCGTGGTGAAAAAGCAGTTCTCCGACAAGGGCGCGGAGGCGCTGGCCTTCCTCCACGGCAAGGATGAGTTCACCGTGGAGGACGTGCATGGGTACATCCGCTCCCAGGTGCAGGAGTGCCGCTCGGAGAAGGTGGATGCCTCCACCGCGGGCATGGATATGTTCAACAAGATGCCCCGTTGGATGGGCAAAGCCATCGTGCGGTTTCTGATGTTCCTGGACCGGCACGGCTGGGTGCCCGCCGACCTGATCGCCACTGACCCTTATTACAGCTCTGTGGTCATCTCCAATCTGGGCTCTATCAAGCTCAAGTGCGGCTATCACCATCTGACCAACTGGGGCACGTGCTCCCTGTTCTGCATCATCGGCGAGAAGAAGAGGTCCCCATTCCTCGATGAAAACGGCAGCGTCTCCATGCGGGAGACGCTGGAGCTGGGCCTGACCATCGACGAACGGCTGGCGGACGGCTATTACTATTCCAAATCCGTCCGGCTGCTGGAATATCTGCTGACACACCCTGAAGAGCTGGAGAAGCCGATCTCCGAGGAGGTACAATATGAGTGAAGTAAAGACGCCGTGGAAGGACTACATGGGTGACGTTCCCATGCACCTGGACTACTTCCAGGGCAGTATGTTCGAGGCCGTGGAGCGCATGGCGGATATGTATCCCAACAGCATCGCCTTCGATTTCATGGGCAAGTCCACCACCTACAGAAAGATGGTGCAGGAGATCGAGCGCTGCGCCAAGAGCCTGAAAACGCTGGGCGTCCGCCCCGGCGACAGGGTCACCATCGCCATGCCCAACTGCCCCCAGGCCATCTATATGTTCTACGCCGTCAATCTGGTGGGAGGCATCGCCAACATGATCCACCCCCTGTCGGCGGAGAAGGAGATCGAGTTCTACCTCAACGCCTCCGAGTCCACCACCGCCATCACGCTGGATCAGTTTTACGACAAGTTCGAGCATATCCGTCAGAACACCAAGATCATCAACATCATCATCGCCTCGGTGAAGGACGCCCTCTCCCGCACCATTCGCGCCGGCTATATGCTCACCGAGGGACGCAAGATCCAGAAGATCCCCGAGGATGCGCCTGTCATCCGCTGGAAGGAATTCATGGATATGTCCCGGTACTGCTTCTACAAGAACTACCGGGTGGAGCGGAGCTTCGACGATCCCGCCGTTATCCTGTACTCCGGCGGCACCACCGGCACCACCAAGGGCATCGTCCTGACCAACGGCAACTTCAACGCCCTGGGTCAGCAGATCGTCGCCACCAACCCCATGTTCCGCCCCGGCGACAGGATGCTGGCGGCCATGCCCCTGTTCCACGGCTTCGGTCTGGGCGTCTGCGTCCACTCCATGCTCTCCCAGGGCGGGCGCTGCATCCTCATCCCCCGCTTCACCGCCAAGAGCTACGCCAAGCAGATCGTCAAGTACCGCTGCAACTTCATCGCCGGTGTCCCTACACTGTATGAGGCGCTGCTGCGCCTGCCCAGCATGGACAACGCCGACCTGAGCAGCCTCAAGGGCGTGTTCTCCGGCGGCGACAGCCTGTCCATCGAGCTGAAAAAGAAGTTCGACAAGTTCCTCTACGACCACCACGCCGTCATTCAGGTGCGGGAGGGCTACGGCACGACGGAGACGGTGACGGCCTGCTGCCTGACCCCCACCAACATCTACAAGGAAGGCTCTATCGGCCTGCCTTTCCCCGACACGTTCATCAAGATCGTCAGGCCCGACACCGACGAGGAGCTGCCCTACGGCGAGGAGGGCGAGATCCTGCTGGCAGGCCCGACGGTGATGAAGGAGTACATGAATAACCCCGAGGAGACGGCCAAAACGCTGCGTAAGCACGACGACGGCCTGACCTGGGTCTACACCGGCGACCTGGGCAGCATGGACGAGCAGGGCTTCATCTACTTCAAGGGCCGCGCCAAGCGTATGATCATCACCTCCGGCTACAACGTCTACCCCGGCCAGCTGGAGAACATTCTGGACGCCCACGAGAAGGTGCAGATGAGCTGCATCATCGGCGTGCCCGATCCCTACAAGATGCAGAAGGTCAAGGCCTTCGTCATGCTCAAGCCCGGTGTTCCCGCCGACGACGCTACCCGGCAGGAGCTGCTGGACTACTGCCGCAAGCACGTGGCCAAGTACGCCATGCCCTACGACATCGAGTTCCGGGACGAGCTGCCCAAGACGCTGGTGGGCAAGGTGGCCTACCGCGTGTTAGAGGACGAGGAGAAGGCTAAGCAGGCCGCTGCCGCCCAGGAGCAGGCGTAACGGCCCTATCATACAGACATAAAGGAGGCGGACGACCATGGACGCGGAGCTGAAGCGCCACTATACCCTCATCGTAGATTTTTTGGGCCATATCCTCGGCCCGGACTATGAGATTGCCCTTCACGAGCTGAAGGACGACTCCAACGAGATCATCGCCATCGCCAACGGCGAACTGACGGGCCGCCACCTCGGCTCACCCCTCAGCAACAAAATGCTGGAGTACGTGGCGGGCAGCCTGTACGAGACCCAAAACTACGTGCTGAACTTCGAGTCTGTGTCCGCCACCGGCAAGACCATGTGCTGCAACTCCATGTTCATCAAGGGCCGCGCCGGCGAGCTGTCCGGTCTGCTGTGCGTCAATTTCGACGCCAGCCGCTACGAGGAGCTGTCGCGCCGCGTCATGGAGCTGTGCGGCGGCGGTATGAAGCGGGGCGTGCCCAGCGGCACGCGGCTCATCGCCGACAGCAACGACCCGGTGGAGACGCCGGTGCGCAGCGGCTATCCGACGTCCATCGCCGGCGTGACCGCCAGCATCGTCTCCCAGGTGGTGGCCAACTATCCGGTGGAGGTGGACCGGCTGACCCAGGATGAGAAGATGGAGATCATGGGCATCCTGAACCGCAAGGGCGTGTTTTTGCTGAAGGGCTCTGTCAGTCATGTGGCCCAGACGCTCCACAGCTCCGAGGCCAGCATCTACCGCTACTTAGGCAAGCTGAACAACAAGTGAACGAAAAAGAACCGCCTCCGGCGGTTCTTTTTCGTGTCCTTATTCGTCGATCTGCCCCCGGGCGTGCATCACGTCCTCCGGCAGCAGCGTCATCAGGTCCTCCCGGGTGACGCTCTCCATCTTGGCCAGCCGGTTGTTCTGTGCCACCAGAATATGCTCAAAGATATTCCGTACGCCCCGTGCGTTGCCGAAGCCGTCGCCGTCGGCGCTCTCCTCGGCGATGTAGTCCCGCACCAGCGGCTCTGCCTCCGGGGACAGGGTGTAGCCCTTGCCGCAGCGCATCTTGAAGATGGCCATCAGCTCGTCCAGCGAGTAGTCCTCGAACAGCAGGAAGCGGTTGAACCGGCTCTCCAGTCCCGGGTTGGAGTGGATGAACTTGTCCATCAGGTCGGTGTAGCCCGCCACGATCACCACCAGGTCGTCCCGGTGGTCCTCCATGGCCTTCAGCAGGGTGTCGATGGCCTCCTGGCCGAAGTCGTTCTCCGACTTGCCGTTGAGAGCGTAGGCCTCGTCCACGAACAGCACGCCGCCCATGGCCTTCTCAATGACCTTTTGGGTCTTCAGGGCTGTCTGCCCCACATACCCGGCCACCAGGCCGCTGCGGTCCACCTCCACCAGCTGCCCCTTGGACAGAATGCCCAGGCTCCGGTAGATGCGGGCCATCATCCGGGCCATCATGGTCTTGCCCGTGCCGGGGTTGCCGGTGAACACCATGTGCAGCGACATATCCGTGGTGGGCAGGTCGTGCTCCCGGCGCAGCTTGTAGACCTGCACCATGTTGATGAGGTTGTGGACCTCCTCCTTCACCGCGCCCAGCCCGATATAGCTGTCCAGCTCCGCCATCAGGTCCTCCATCTTCTCCGGCGGCGGCAGCTCCTCCTCGGCGGGCTTTCCGTCGCCGGGCTTGGCCGTGGCGGTGGGGTGTGTGTTCTTCTTTTCCTCGCCCTTGCCGGGTGCGGCAGGAGCGGCGGGGGTCACAGGCTCTTTTCCCACGTTTTCAAAGGGCGTGCCCCAAAAGTCGCTGTTCATCCGCTTCATGCTGTTTTCCGTCATGGAGCGGATCACGTCCAGCTGCTGCAAAATGATCTGATCCTTCTTGTCCATACCAAAACCACCCTCTCATCGAAATCGGATATGCGCCGTGGCCCGCAGCAGCAGCGCCGTCACGAACCCGGTCAGCGTCCCGGTAAACAGGGACAACGCCAGCAAAAACGGCAGATAGCCCAGCACCATAGTGCTGCCCAAGGTGATGACCGCCGCCGCCATCTGTCCTATGTTATGGGCCGCCGCGCCGCCGATGGACACGCCGTACACCGACAGCCTCCGCCAGCGCCGCAGCAGGATCATCACACCCATGGCGGCCAGCCCGCCCAGCGTGCTGAACAGCAGCGCCGACACGTTCCCGGCGAACAGTCCGCCCAGCGCGCAGCGCACCAGCAGGATGGCCAGCGCCTCCGGCGCGCCCAGCCGGTACAGGGCGAACACCGTGACGATGTTGGCCAGGCCCAGCTTTACCCCCGGCACGGGCACGACGGCCGTCACCGGGAACAGGCTCTCCAGCGTGCTCAGGCCCAGTGCCAGCGCCGCCAGCACAGCGCACAGCGCCATGTTCTTCGTCGTCCACTTCACGGCCTCACCCCACGATCACATCCGGCGCACCGGCGGCGGGCTTACCCTCCAGGTACACCACCACCTGGGCCGGCAGGCACACGATGGACTGCCCTGCCCGGCGGATGACCCCGGTGTGGACACATTCCTGGGTGGGGCAGTCGGAGTGGGACACGTATGCGCCGTCTGCGCTGACGCGGACGGCGAGGTGGTACGTGCCGTCGTCCAACTCGATCACCTGCTCCTTGTCCATGCCCGCCAGCGCCACGCGGCGCACCACCTGGCCGTGCTGGGTGATGACGGCGGTCAGCTGGCCGCTTTGAGTCCTGGGCAGGTAGAACAGCAGCGCCGTCGCCGCCGCTAAAAGCGCCACCGCCAGCGCCACCAGCGCGTCACGGCGGTTGAATTTTGTCTCAGTCTGCCAGCTGCTCACAGACATAGCTGCCGCCCTCCGCTTCATGGAACACCGAGGCAAGGCCGGGGGTGTAGACCACCCGTCCGTCCGTTGTGACCAATACCATGTCAAAGTCCCTGTGTGCGCGCCAAAAGTCCGCCGCGCCGCTCTCGCCCATGACGTACAGCGCCGTGGAGTAGGCATCCGCCCGCGTTCCGGCCAGTTCATCGCTGCTGCGGGGCAGGATGACGGACGCGCTGAGCAGGTCGCTCTGAACGGGATAGCCGGTCTTGGGGTCGAGGATGTGCTGGTACACCGTGCCGTCCGGCCCGGTGAAATACCGCTGATAGCCGCCGGAGGTGACCACAAAGTGGTCCGTCAGCGACAGGATGCACACATAGTCGTCCTTTTCTTTGGGGTCTTGAATGGCCACGTTCCATGCATCGCGGCCCGACTGGCTGTAAACATACACGTTGCCGCCCAGGTTGGCGCAGGCACGGTCCGCGCCGCCGTTGGTGAGAATCTCCGCCGCCTTGTCGGAGGCGAAGCCCTTGGCGATGCCGCCCAGGTCAATGGCGCAGTCCTCGTCCAGCGTGGCCTCCCGCCCGTCCAGGTGGATGTGCTCACTGCCCACCAGCGGCAGCAGCGCGTCGATCTCCTCCTGAGAGGGCACGCGGGGATCATCGGACGTGATGCCCCACAGCTCTACCAGCGGCGCGATGGTCACGTCGAACGCGCCGTTTGTGTCGGCGCTGTATGTCAGCGCCGCCGCCAGCAGCGATGATGTATCCTCGTCCAGCACGGCACTGCCCTCGGTGTTCAGGCGGCTGACACTGCTGGTGTCAATGGTGCGGCTGAGAGCGTTCTCCAATCGGCTGATCTCCCGGGATACCGACTTTACCGCTTCCTCGGTGTCGCCGCCCTCGGCGGTGATGACCATGTAGGTGTTCATGGCGAACAGATCCAGCCGGGACTCCTGCGTCCCGCCGCAGCCGCACAGCGACACCGTCAGCAGGACAGCCAGCAGCAGGCAGGCAAACCTTCTCATAGCTCCCGCCGCCCTTCCAGCGCACGCATCAGCGTGGCGTCGTCGGCAAATTCCAAATGGCCGCCCACGGGGATGCCGTAGGCCAGCCGCGTCACCTTTGTGCCGAAGGGCTTCAAAAGCCGGGCCAAATACAGCGCCGTGGCCTCGCCCTCCGTGTCCGGGTTGGTGGCCATGATGACCTCCCTGATGCCGCCCTGGGCCACCCGGTCCAGCAGCGACCTGATGTGCAGGTCGTCCGGCCCGACGTGGTTCATGGGCGACAGCACGCCGTGCAGCACATGATACCGCCCACGATACTCCCGGCTGCGCTCGATGGCGATCACGTCCCGGGGATCGGCTACCACGCAGATGGTGGCCTCATCCCGCTTCCCATCGGCGCAGATGGGGCACAGCCCCCCGGCGGTCAGGTTCTGACACACGGGGCACAGCGTCACGCTGCGCTTGGCCTCGGTGATGGCGTCGGCAAACTCCTGAGCCTCCTGCTCCGGCAGGCTCAGCACATGAAATGCCAGCCGCTGGGCGGACTTATAGCCCACGCCCGGCAGCTTGGCGAACTGCTCCACTAATTTTTCCAGCGGTGCGGGAAAATACTCCATACGTCTTTATCCTCTCAGCTCGGCGATGCGGGCGGGGATGTCCGCCGCCTTATATACGGCGCTGCCTGCCACCAGTACGTTTGCCCCGGCGGCGATGCACAGCTTACAGGTCTGCCCGTCCACGCCGCCGTCCACCTCCAGCTCGCAGGCGGGGTTCATGGCGTCGATATAGCCCCGGATGGTCTGCACCTTGGGCATCATGTCCGCCATGAACTTCTGTCCGCCGAACCCCGGCTCAACGGTCATCACCAAAATCAGCTCCACCTCGTCGATGAAGGGCAGCACGGCGCTGGCGGGGGTCCTGGGCTTCACCACCACGCCGGCCCTTCTGCCCTTGGCGTGGATCTTGCGGATGGCCGCATGAATATTCTCCTCTGTGTCCGCCTCCACGTGACACGTCACGATGTCCGCGCCCGCGTCGCAGAACTGCTCCACGTACCGCACCGGGCGGTCGATCATCAGATGCACGTCCAGCGGCAGGGCCGTGGTGGGTCTGATGCACTTCACCACCGGGATGCCGATGGAGATATTCGGCACGAACAGCCCGTCCATCACGTCCACATGGACGTAGTCGGCACTGGCGATCTTCTCAATGTCCCGGCCCAGATAGGCGAAATCGGCGGACAGAATAGAGGGTGCGATCTTGATCATGGAGGTCTTCCTTTCCCGGCTGCACCGGCACGGCGCAGCGCTCATAGAATGATAACGGCAGGGGAGAGGGGCGCGGCAGCATATACCGGCAGCCCGCGTTCCGTCTACACCGCGCCGTTCTTTCCTGTCTTTTCAAAATACGATACTGTTTTAAGCGGCACTGCATTAAATGTATTATAACATTATAGCAAACTGTGATCACGTTTGCAACAGCGGTCTCCGCCAACGAAAATTTGTCCAATCTGTTAATTTTGCATAAAAGCCCTTTACCTTTGCTGACTTTTCCTGTAAAATACCATCTCAGTTGTATGTCGGCTATGTGTCTTTACGCCGGACATATATCGGTTCTGTGCCGGCTCTGCGCCGGTTATACGCCAGTTAGACAAGAAGCGGGGCTAATCAGTTATGAACTTTTTCCAACGCATCGGCAACGCGCTTTCGCGTTTTATGTATGGCCGCAACGGTGTCGACCGCCTCTGCCTGACCATGATCTGGGCGGCGCTGCTGCTGGACATCATCAACATATTCCTGCGGGACAGGCAGCCTGCGGCATACAGCATTGTGGGCTTCGTGTCCGCCGTTATCGTGTTCCTGGCGCTGTACCGTATGTTTTCCCGCAATCTGGAAAAGCGCCGGGCGGAAAACGCCCGCTTTATGGCGAAGGTCTGGTATCCCATCAGCCGCCGCATCGCCGGAAACCAGCAGCAGCGGATGGATAAGAACCATCGCTACTTTACCTGCCCCCAGTGCGGCGCGGTGTGCCGCGTGCCGAAGGGGAAGGGCCGCATCGTTATCACCTGCCCCCGCTGCGGCAACGAGATACACAGGAAAAGCTGAAAAAGGGCCGCCGTCGGCGACCCTGATTTTTGCAAAGCAAAAGTGGTGCACCAAAAAAGCGAGGGACACACTTCTGTGTGTCCCTCGCTTTTTTGGAAAATCGCAACACTATAGATGCCTCGAACCCCTTTGCCCAAATCAAGGATTAAGGGTGCGCGGCTCAAATGGCATACGATTCCTTATTTTCTATTTGGATTATAACATGCCCCAAAGGCTTTTTCAAGTCTCTTAGCAGAAAAATGTTGACCATTTCTTACTGTATGCAATCAATTATTGGAAGTCTAATGATTACTAAGTTTCTTGTCGATCTTCTATTGGCATATCTAACTGCTCAAGACGGTGGTCTTGCGTCAATATCTCCATCTGGCTGATGGCGATGGCATTGAGCTTTGCCAGTCGCTCGGCCTGAGACATTCCTTCGCCGATGAACACCGCATTCAGGTTCTCCAGATTAGACAGGCAGACCAGCTGAGAGACATTGGCATAGTCGCGGATATTCCCTTTCATATCGGGATGGCTGTCCCGCCACTGCTTTGCCGTCATACCGAACAGAGCCATATTCAAGACATCGGCTTCACTGGCATACACCATGGAAATCTGCTTTGCGGAAAGCTCTGGCGGAATTAGGTTCTCCTTGATGGCATCTGTATGGATGCGGTAATTGATTTTGGCCAGGTTTCGCTTGATGTCCCAGCCAAGCTGTTTCATTTCTTCGGCCTTGAGTCGTTCAAACTCTTTGATCAGATAGATTTTGAACTCAGGGCTGATCCACATACCGAACTCAAAGGCGATGTCTTTATAGGCGTATGTGCCGCCATATCGTCCGGCCTTCGCACGCAATCCAATCGCATGAGTTTTTTCAACCCACTCTTTGACGCTGAGCTTGTAGCTGTTCAAGCCAGCCTGACTTCTAATTGCGGCGAATTCGCCATAATTAAAATCCGGGTTGTGGATCTGTTCCCATATCCCAAGAAATTCGACTGTGTTTCTGTTTCGCAGCCAGTCAGAGATAAAAAAGTCTCCGTCTTTTGCCTTGAGCATATCAGTCAGGGAGATATAATCCTTGTCATCAATGGTGGTGACCGCAATTTCTGTCCCATGGACAATCAATTTATTATTCATTCAGAAAGCACCTCCATGACTGGTGGGTTGCAATTGGATATGGCGTAGCAATCCCCGACAGCCTTCCTCCACATCCCGCCAGGTCGTGTCGAAATCGTCGGTGTACCACGGATCGGCTACCTCGCCGGGGCGGTCGGTAAAGTCCATCAGCAGGTGCATCTTGTCGGCAAAATCGCCACCGCAGATCCGGTACATACTCCGCAGGTTGGCCCGATCCATGCCAATCAGAAGGTCGTACTTCTCGTAATCGCTGTTCAGGAGCTGCCGAGCTCGTTTGCCAGAACAGTCGATGCCATGCTCGGACAGCTTGCGGCGAGCCGGCGGGTACACCGGATTGCCAATCTCCTCGGTGCTGGTAGCTGCCGACTCGATTTGAATGCTCTGCTCCAGACCGGCTTTCTTCACCAGATCCTTCATGATAAACTCGGCCATCGGGCTTCTGCAAATATTGCCGTGGCAGAGAAAAAGTATCCTGATCATGCTCCGTACACTCCAACTCATTACTATCACGCTCAGTATAGCACTGAATCTCAGATTCGTCGAGTTGGATTTCCAGATGGGCGTCAGAATCGATTTTTCTCTGGAGTTCTGCCTTTGACCAGCCGAAACGGCCAGCGGCACGAAGATACCAGCGCCGCTCATCCGGCTCCATGTCTGCTTCCAAAATGACTACATTCTGCGTCCAACTGATTTCCATGGCCAGGGTCAGCAACTCGGGGGTGTCCTCATACATCCGATAGAACTCCCGCATCCGGCGAATGTTGCGCGGGGAGAAGCCGGAAGCATCGGGGAAACGGCTGTGCAGATATTCGGCTGCGGCCACTGCCGCGCCTTTCTCCGGCCGGGAACAGACGATGCGGCCCAGTTCGCAGCAGAGTTGCATCTGGGGCATCTCGGCGCTCAGCGCAATGTCCAGAGCCGCAAACATGGCGGAATAATCGATGTTTTTGCGGATGTTCATAGCTTCTCCTTTCCGGCAGAACCTGCCTTATTTTGAAACAGGCCAAAGAGAAACACAGGAGGCGCCTCCTGCGTTTCTCTTTGGCCTGTTCACACCACTTGTACCATTTGCTCCCAGAGCAGGACGAAGCGGTCGTCGATGATTTTGTTGTCGTGGTAATGTCCGAACAGCCAGTAGTGGAACTTGGCCCGTTCTTTGACTTCCTCCAGGAAGTCGGTCAGGTGGTCGTGAACATATCCACCGTTTCCCAGTATGTCCACGATGCTGTTTGGGGCGCAGTGTGTGATCACATAGTCCATCTCATAGTGAATGCTTTCCAAACTGTGCCGAGCTTCCTCATACTCGGATTTATCGGGAAGCTCTTGTTTCCACCAGGAGTGGTGGTTGACCCGGAATCGGGCGCCCATTCTGCGAAGGGCCCAGTATTGTTCTTCGAAATCGGCTGCTTTGGGGTTCAGGATACCGTCCTCGATATCATGGCTCCTGGCGCCGCCCATGGCGAAGAAGGAGTATCCTTGCAGGTCAAAGACCTGCCCGCGCATCAGGTGGATCACATGAGGCCGGATTCGCTGGATCTTTCCGCCGTTCCATTCCTCTGTCGGGTATTTTCTCAGCAGGTCGAAGTTTTCATGGTTGCCGCTGATGAACAGCGTGGTAAAGGGCAGATCCTCCAGCCAGTCCAGGTTCCGCTCCTCCTTCTTGCCCCCGTCCCATACGCCGCCAAAATCTCCGCAGATGATCATATAGTCTTCCTTGGTCATTCCGGCCTGCTCGGGGAAGTGTTCGGGTGCAAACCGCTGGAAGTTGCCATGGGTATCGCCGGTTGCATAGATCATTTCGGTTCACCTTCTTTTGACTATTATATCATATCCTGCTCTACCTGAACGCCGCCGCGGAGGAAGACCGTGATTTTCTCCGCTGAGTTGACCTTGACCGTATCCACCAGCTGCCGGATGAGAGCTTCATCCCATTCGCTGATGTGGGTGGACGCCTGAGCCATCGCGGCAGCCGCATCTTCAATGCGCCGTACAGCCTGAGCGTTGCTCTGACGCTGTTCTTCGATCAGGGCCCGCTTTTCTTTCAGTACGGCAGCCTCATTCATGACAGCTCTCAGCTGGGCGGTGCAGGCGGTGGCATCCTCCGCTCGGGCGGATTCTGCCACCAGCTCACGGGTCTGGTCGTTCAGCTCGCCCAGCCGCCTTTCAATATCGGCAAGACTCATGCTCTCTCCTGGAACCGGAGCCAGCTCCATCTCCATAGCAGAGGTGATCTGCCGGATCAGCGTACTCTTTTGGCTCATGACGGAGTTGATTGCGGCGAGGATTGCCTTCTGGAGCGGTTCCTCGTCCAGCGTTGGTGAGTTGTGGCAGTACTTGGTGCCGTAGTCCAACCGGCTGACACAGCGCCACACGATGCGCTTCCTGCCTTGCTTGGACCAGGTGCAGCGGCGGTACAGGGTGCCGCATTCGCCGCAGACAAGGCGCTCCGACAAGGCGTATTTGCTGGCATAGGATGTCATCCCGGTGGGGGCATTCTTTTTGGAAGGGCTTTTCCCGGCACTGCGCCGCGCCATCTCTGCCTGTACCGCATCGAAGGTTTTGCGCTCCACGATGCCCTCATGATGATTCTGGACCAGATACATGGGGAGCTGCCCTGTGTTGCGGATAACCTTGCGGCTGATGCAGTCGCTGATGTAGGTCTTCTGGAGGAGGACATCTCCGCAATACTTCTCATTGGTCAGGATGCTTCGGATCGCCGTGATCGTCCATTGGGAGCCGCCGGTCACATTGGGGATCTGCTCCGCTTCCAGCCTGTCTTTGATCATCCGAAGGCTGGCTCCGCTCAAATACTGGTCATAGATCGAACGAACCACTTCTGCTTGCTCCTGGATGATTTTCGGCTTGCCATCCTCGCCTTTTTCATAGGCGTACAGCCGGTTATACTGTATGATTGTCTTTCCCTCGCGCATGGCCTGCCGCTTGCCCCAGCGGACATTGGCGCTGATGCTCTCGCTTTCTGCCTGAGCGAAGGCTCCAAGCATGGTGATGAGGATCTCGCTGTCGGCTTCCAGCGTGTTGATGTTCTCCTTTTCGAAGATGACAGCAATGCCCAATTCCCGCAGGGCCCGGATGTAATTCAGGCAGTCCACCGTATTTCTGGCGAAGCGGGAGATGGATTTGGTCAGGACGATGTCGATCTTCTTCTGCTTGCACAGCCGGATCATCTTCAGGAATTCGGGCCGCTTCCGAGCCGATGTCCCTGTGATGCCCTCGTCTGCGAAGATCCCGGCCATGGTCCACTCCCGGTTGGTCATGATCTTGTCGGTGTAGTAGTTCTGCTGCGCCTCATAGCTGGTGAGCTGCTCCTCGTCATCAGTGGATACCCGGCAGTAGGCAGCCACGCGAAGCTGGCGCTGGACCGCCTGCCGGCTTGCGACCTCTGGCTTTGCCGGTATGGTGATGACTTTGGGCGGGCTTTCTCTCATGCTGTTTCACTCCTTCCCAATTACTTGACCGTTTTTTAACTGGATATTCAGGCTTCCATCGTTATGACAATGGATGGCGGATACGGAACTTTGAAGCAGTTCTGCATCCAACGCAGTCATGGGCTGACGCCCGGAAAACACTCTGCGCAGACGAACCGTTTCGTATTCGCGGGAGTCGACGGCGCTGTACTGAGCCGCAGCGATGGACAGGATCAACGCCTTTGCGGCATCCTCGTCGATTGGCTGACATTCCATCACCCTGTCCAGTTCACGCTGCAGGTTCAGTTCAGTGGATTGATCAGGCGGCGCTGTTGCCGGAAGCCGGAGCTGTTCCGGCGATACGATCAGGCTGTTGAGCAGATTCAGCACCTGCCGCTCCATGCGCGCTGTCGATGGCCGCCCGCTGAAGCGGCGGAGGAGCTTCTGCGTGTCCGTTTTGGGAGCTGCCGTCTGTTTTGCGCTTCGCTTTTCCAGTGCTTTCTCCAGGGCTTCTCGATCAATGACCGGCGGATAGCCGCGCTCTCCCGTATAGCGGCTGTCTTCCAGAATTCGAGCAATCATGTTTTTGTTCCATAGCTTTCCCTCGTCATAGGGAATTGACTGTTCTCGAAGCTCCTCTACCAAGGTGTTGTAGGTAGCACCCACAAGGTATTGTTGGAAGATGTACTCTACCAGCTTTGATTCCTGCGGATGGAGGGCAATTTCGCCCATAACCACTCTGTAGCCAAACGGCTGCTTCCGATTGCCCATCAGCGCACCGTCCTTTCTATGGTTTCGGACAGCTCCAGCCCGTTTTTCAGGCGGAAGCGGATTCGCTCATTGCTTTCCACGATGATTGTTTCAACGAGCTCACCGAACAGCTCTGCGTCAAAGCTGTCAAGGAAGTCCGGGCCATCATCCAAGATTTCCATCAGCTCTCTTGTTTGGGAGATGGTGTTGTCGCCATCGACGGCCAGAAGACGCTCCTTTTTCAGCTTTACAGCGCGGAGCTGCTCGGTCAACTCATTGCTCTGGGCTATAAAAATGTCAGGATCAATGAGGCCCTGTTGTTTCAGTGTGGCCAACATTTGATTCTGACTGGTAAGATCGGATATTTGTTTGTTAAGTTCAATGACATCCAGGCTCCAGAGCATCCGGCGGTTGCGGATGGCTTGGAGCGAGGTGGTCATTCCCATAAGGATGGGTTCGCCATGGTGCTTGAGCTTATAGTATAGGCGGATGAAAGCATTTGTTATTTCATCTTCTGCAATTGGTGTAATGCCGCATTTGAGGCCATGTCTCTTTTTATCGTGTCCTATACATACCCAGTATGTGATGCCGCGCACAACCTTGCGACGAAATAGTGACTGGCAGTCGCCACATACTATTTTTTTTCGAAACGCATACGGACTGTTTTTCGTTAATGTAATCTTCTGAGCACGAGATTTCATCAAAGCATTTGCTTTCTCAAAATCTTCTTTTGGCACGATTCCTTCGTGTGTTCCGTATGCGTAGTAAGAAACCTTCTGTCCTCGGTTCAGCCGGCATTTATATGGAAGCGTATCTGTTGAGAAGTATTTTTGCCACACAGAATCGCCAATGTACTTTTCATTCGAGATAATATATCGAATAGCAGTTGAATCCCAAGCGACTTCACCAGATTTACACGGGATGCCTTCTTCTCGCAGGTCAGATGCTATCCGCTCTGTACTTTTGCCGGAAAGATACTCTTTGAATATCCGTTGTACGATAACAGCTTGTTCCTCCACAATGCGTATGGAATGGTCCTGTAGAGTATATCCGTATGGCAAGTTTGCGGGTATATATGTTCCGGCCTGCATTCGTTTTTGAATGCCCCACCTCATATTGCCGGAGATGGATTCGCTCTCGGCCTGGGCGAAGGAGGCGAAGAGCGCAGTCATCATTTCGCCGGACATCGTCGCAGTGTCAATGTTCTCTTTCTCGAAGTAGACGCCGACACCGAGCGATTTCAGCTCTCTGATGGTTTCCAGGCATTCCTTGGTATTGCGGGCAAAGCGGGAGATGGATTTTACCAGCACCCTGTCGATCAGCCCTCTGCGGCAATCTGCCAGGAGCCGCTGGAAGTCCTCACGCTTTTCAGCCGATGTCCCAGTGATACCCTCATCTGCGTATATGTCTACCATTCTCCAGTTTTCCTTGCTGGAGATCAGGTCGCTGTAGTGACGGTTCTGGGCGGCGAAGGAGTTGAGTTGGTCATCAGAGGCGGAGCTGACACGGGCGTATGCCGCAACCCGCAATTTGGCGTTTTGGGGCTTTTCGGTTGCCTCGATGGTGATGACCCGGTATTGCTTTTCCCGAAGCGCCATGCTGCCGTCGGTCATCAGCTTTTCCGCCATGTCAGTTCACCTCCTTTTTTGCAACACAAACAATACCACAACACCTTTGAAATAGCTATTGAAAAGAGTGCGATTTCAGAAAGAAAGGATAATGTCCGCACCGGTCTGTGCGGCAATTCTGGCCAAAATTTTGCGGGCCTCTCTTTCTGTGGTTTTCTTCTGCTCTATCAGCGTGCGGAGCAGTTGGGCAATGCCGCACAAATCGATATTTGTCATCTCGTTTCCTCGCTTTCGTGGATTTGTTTTTGATAACAGAAATATGGGACCCGATCAGGGAGTTTGAGGAGAAAAGGAAGAGGAGTGTAGAGGGGGAAAGATGAAGAACTCAGAGAAACGGAGGTTGAGAAGAAGAGGATGTACTGTGATCAGATCCCATATTTCTGCTATCAAAAGAAAAACAGAGGGCCGCTCCCAAAGGTCAGGTGAGCGAGTGTAGGCTCCGAGTCTGGAGCGGCCCTTTGTTTCTTGATGCTGCTTAGTCGCCTGTATTCGACACTACTTCCCCAGGCAGGGTGGCAACTTGAACTGCGCTGGCGCACATCATGGGACTCTCACCCCTCCGAGGATCTCTCCGAGCTGCGTAAGCAGAAGTATCATTGTAGGCTGACGGGGTCATGGCGGGGACAGCTTGCCAAGGCTGCCTTGGCCTGAGTGGGTATCGCTCTGCACCTTATTTGGCCGTCCTTTGATGCGGATCTGCTCCGCACAGGTGGTCTTCGCGCACTCGGCCTGACGCTCTCCCGATCAGCTAAGGTATTCAAGTTGCCGGATATGACCGCCTGGGGCGGTGTTTTTCAAGGTTCGCTCTGAGATGTTTTGATCTCACGAAGATTGTAACTCCGTGCGTATACTTCCAACAGAAACAGAATGGAAAGTTTACCAACCCAAAATGGAAAGTTTTTAGAGAGATGCCTCCAATTCGGACAGTAGAGAGATGGCCATCCGCAGTCCGCGCTTCTGTTCCTCCGCAAAATCTCCTTTTCCCACCAAGAGATAATCCAGAGAAACCTCAAAGAATGCTGCAAATTCTACGGCCAGCTCGACTGGGCCAGTTTGCTTTCCAGTTTCGATTTTTGCGATGTATGGAGTGCTGACATTCATCTTCTCTGCCAACTGCTCCTGTGTGAGCCCACGCTTTTTTCGCAAGCTCCTGATCCTTGAACCATAGTCCTCTCTATTAAAGTACATGGTGATTTACTCCGTCTTCTGAAATTTGGATGCGAACCAAATTTCGGAGCGGTGGGTCGCGGCAATGGAGCGACCGGACATACCGGACGCTGAGCAGAGGCCGCCATTTTTCGACAAACAAAAAATGCACCCACCGTGCGGTGAGTGCATACGAAGAGAAATATTTGCCGAGCTTTAGCGGTATATAGTGAGTAAGGACAAATGGTGTCGAATAAAAAAGAACCGCAACCCCTTGGAGGATTGCGGTATGTAATGTTACTCTTTTTTCCCTGACCCCCGGCGGGTGTTCATTGCTCCCTATACGCTTTCCTGCCATATTCTCCCCTTGCGGGGATAACAGACAAAAAGTGCGTTTCCCCTCACCGTTTCGATGGGGGTATTATAATAGGGAATTTTTGGGGGTTTCTTAGAAATCGCTTAGGTTTTAGGCAGTTTTACTGAAATTTGAAGATTATCCGCTTTTTGTATTATTATATATTCATATTGGCTAAAAAGAACCAGCCAAAACTGTGCATTCTATATGTGCAATTAGTCTGACAAGATTTTCTACATCTTATTTTTCTATTCTACCAAGGGTACACTAAACTTGTCAACATATTTCTTGTGGTCGGAGGGTTGGCAAGTGGAATATGGAACTATTCGGATTAAGCTGGACGAGCTGTTGAAGGCATCCGGTCTTAGCAAGAACATGCTGAGCCATCGGGCTGAGATGCAGCGGACGCAGATCAATAATTATTGTAAAAACCAAATTACTCGTTTAGATATAGATGTCCTCGCAAGGCTTTGTACGGTGTTGAATTGTGAGATCGGCGATCTATTAGAATTTATACCACCAGAAAAGATAGAAAAATGAGGCTCGAAAGAGGAATGTACTTTTCTCCCTAACCCTTTGTGTTCTTGATACTCTGCCTATTAATGGATTATTATTTATGGGCGTAATAGCAGCTTTAAAAGAATGGCTGTGGCGGAACTAAGACCACCACAGCCATTCTTTATAGTGTGCTATCTATCACAGACGCCACCCTACAGCTTCTGCGCGCAGAGATAGAAACCTTCGATACATTCCATCTATTGACAATAATTCCTCGTGCGTTCCCCTTTGGATAATCCGTCCATGGTCTATTACAATAATCTGGTCAGCATTCCGGACAGTACTCAGGCGGTGAGCAATAGAAATTAGAGTCTTATTCTTTGTTAGCTCCTGAATTGCGGACAAGAGCGCTTGCTCGTTCTCTGGGTCGACGCTGGAAGTGGCTTCATCCAGAATAATGATAGGCGCATCTTTCAAAATGGCCCTGGCGATGGAAATACGCTGCTTTTCTCCTCCGGAGAGAGTGGAGCCGCCTTCTCCGATGATCGTATCGTACCCATTCGGAAGAGATAGAATGAAGTCATGGCAGCAGGCCCGTTTTGCAGCTTCCATCACTTGCTCATGGGTAGCTTCTGGCCGTCCAAACCGGATGTTATTTTCCACAGAATCATGAAAGAGATATACATTCTGAAAGACCATGCTGATGTGTTCCAGCACACTGTCTGCGGTATAGTTTCTCACATTTTTCCCGCCAATTCGGACTATCCCCTCCTGCACATCCCAAAAGCGGGCAATCAGATTGCAGAGTGTGGTCTTGCCGCTACCGGAGGGTCCTACAATCGCGCAGGTGGTATGTTCCGGAATTTCCAGTGAAATATCATGGATTATCCGGCGGTCCCCATAGCCAAATGAGATATGTTCCAAAGAAATACCATAGTGGGAAACAACCAGTTTCTCCGCGCTGGTATCCATCTTTGGAATGTCGGTGACCTCCTCCAGCCGGTCCAGTTCCGTATTGATCTTTTTACTCAGAAAGGCGCTGTTGCCCATCATCTCTAAGTCGGAATAGACTGTAAAAGCACAGAACAGGAAAGTCAGGCAATAAGGCAGGCTGATCTGCCCCGCCAGATACAGCAGAGCCGCCGCCGCAATCAGCACACAGCTCATGATCTTAAAGGTCAGTCCATAGAAACGGAGGACACCAGCCGTAGCCTTTTCCTGACCATAGTCCGCATCCCATTTTTTCTGGAACGCAGTGCGGACTTCCTCCTGTCCCTCCTCGCCTTTGGAAAAAGAACGCAGCACCGAAATACCCCGTATATATTCCATCACCTTGCCGACCAGATGCTCCTGGGCCTCCTGGTAAATGGGGGCATATTGGGCAGCGCGAAGCCTCACCCGACGCAGGACCAGCATCCCAAGTGCCAGCCCTACAAGGCTCAATCCTGCAATCACCGGGCTGAAAAGGAACATCATCACGGACATCAGTACAGCCATAGCCACACCGCTGGTCATCTGCTCAATCGCCAGCATGGAGTACCCCTCCAGGTCGGCAATCGTGGTGGTGAGCATGGCCTGAATGGTGCCCAGATTTTGTTCTGAGAAATATCCCATGGGTGCCTGCTTCAGCCGGTCCCCAATCTCCAGACGGTAATCCCGGAAAATGTCATAGCCGGACCCGCTCATGGTACGATCATACATCCATTGGAAGAAAAAGCAGCCCAGTACACTGCCCAGAATTACGCAGAATGCCTGTCCAATAATAGTTGGTGTCAGATTATCCAGATGAAGTAAAACCCAGAACACGCCGAACATCATAAAACCGTTGAAGAACGATTTCAGAATGTTGCAGACGATGCCTGCCACGATCTTTCCCCGGCTATTTCCTGCAATCTTAAAGACACGGCGAATCATTTCAAACATCTTCTGTGACTCCTTCCATAGAGCCGACGTAGTCTTGCCACATCTTTCGGTAAAGGGGGCAGTTCTGCAGAAGCTCCTCATGGATGCCCCGGCCCACAATCTCTCCATTGGCAACAACCAATATCTGGTCGGCATTGCGGATCGTATTCAGCCGGTGGGCCACGACAATCAGAGACTTTCCCGCCACCAGCTTGCTGATAGCCTGCTGAATCAGCGCTTCGTTCTCGGGGTCGGCATAGGCGGTCGCCTCGTCCAAAATGATGACGGACGCCTGCTTGAGCATGGCCCGCGCAATGGTGATGCGCTGCCGTTCTCCGCCGGAGAGGCGGTCCCCAGCATCGCCAACCATGGTATCATAGCCCTGCTCTAACTGCATGATAAAGTCGTGGCAGTTGGCAGCCTTGGCCGCAGCCTCTACCTCCCCGTCGCTGGCGTCAGGGTTTCCCATGCGGATGTTTTCCCGAATGGATTTATCAAAGAGAAAATTGTCCTGGGCTACATAGCTGATTTCACCCATGAGCTGTCCAAACGGAATGTTGCGAATATCCTGCCCGCCAAAGCGAACTGTACCGGAGGTTACATCCCAAAAGCCGGCCATCAGCTTAGCAATCGTAGACTTCCCGGAGCCGGATGGACCAACAATGGCGGTCATGGTACCGGGCTGTGTCTGGAATGAGATACCGTGGAGAACTTCGGATTCATTGTAAGCAAAATGGACATCCTCAAATTGATAACACCGCTCCCCAAGCTTCGCAGGCTCTGTGGGGCGGACAAGCTTCGGTGTTTTCAAAAAGGTGGTGACTTGTTCCAGGTTGCCTTTGATCATGCTGACCTGCTCCATAGCCGCGGAGACCTTCATCAGCGGCGCAATAAAACCCAGAGGCACCACCAAGGCCACCAGAAAGACAGGGAGAGAAAGACTTCCCTCCATGTAGAGCCACGCTCCCACTGGAAGGGTTCCCAGAAGCGTAGAAGGGAGGACCGCCCGGGCTGCCGCGTTCCAAAGCCAGCACTGGCTCCACCATGCCATGGTGGAATCGTGGAAATAGCGGACAGAATCGGCATACTTTCCATAGGAAGCTGCGGACTGGTTGAATGCCTTGATGACCTGAATGCCGTTGACATACTCCACCAGAGTACTGTTCATCTCGTTGGCAGATCGCATGTAGTTCTCCATGCGCGGCCCATATCCCCGCATCATGGCGGCAAAAAAGAGGGTGCCCAGCGGAATTGTCACCAGTGCGGCCAGCCCCATCCGCCAGTCCAGCAGGAAGATCAAAAGAATACTGCATAGGGGTGCAGCGATGTTGGAGGGCAGTTCCGGCATGAAATGGGCCATGGAGTCCTCCAACTTTGCCACATTGTCCACGATCAGATTCTTGAAAGCCCCTGTGGGTGTTTCCAGCATGATGCCCATGGGGACCTTCGCCATCCGGTCGGTAATAGCCTCCCGGATATTTTTCAGTATGGTAAAAGAAATTTTGTGGGACATCAGGGAGGACCGCCAGGTAAGCAGCATTTTTATGATCTGGCAAACTGCGGCGCCTCCGCAGAGAAACAATACCAGCGTGGGCGCTGCAGTCCCCCAGTACAGGGCGTCCGCGAGGACAGCCACCATTAGAAATGGTCCCATGCCAAACAGTTCTCCCAAGACAGCCAGGAAGATGGAGAGGCGCATTTTACCGTTGCTCTCTCCCACGAAAGCGAATAGCTGCCGAATTGTTCCCGGTTCTTTCGACTTCATAGCCAGCCTCCTTGTATTATAGAGTAGTAGTTATTAGAGCCCCTCTCCAAGGGCTGTGCTACACTGTAAGGGATGCTGTGGATTGGTTTCAACCTCCTACCACGAGATGGTTCCAGAAAGGTTCCAACCACAGCCCCTTACAGTTTTGTTGATCAGTTAAATACCGCCAGACGGTTTATGTGGAACAAGGCTACAAAAGTAAGGTGCACTGTGGATGCAGCATCACATATTTATCGTTGGAGGTATTTGTTATGGTGGTTTCTGTTGGCATCGATGTCTCAAAAGATAAGCACGATTGCTTTATCGTCAGTTCCGAGGGCGAAGTCCTGGCGGATGCATTCATAATCCCCAACACCATGGACGGGTTCCACTACCTTTTACAGCGAATCCGGCATTGTACCGCACCGCAGGATAAAATAAAAGTAGGGCTTGAGGCTACCGGACATTACAGCTACAATCTGCTCGGGTTTCTTCTTGACAACGGTCTGACCACCTATGTCCTGAATCCCTTGCGCACAAACCTTTACCGAAAGAGCCTTAGCCTGAGAAAGACCAAGACTGACCGGGTGGATGCACGAACGATTGCTTCTATGCTGTTATCCGATGCGGGCCTCAAACCCTACACAGATACAGCATACCACAACGAGGAGCTAAAGTCACTGACCAGATACCGTTTTGACAAGGTGAAAGAACGTGCCAAGCTGAAAAGTTCTATCGCCCGGCTGGTCTGCATTCTGTTTCCGGAATTGGAAAAACTCGTCCCTTCTCTGCATATTGCTTCTGTCTACGCCCTGCTGGAAGAGTTCCCGGGGGCCAAACAGGTTGCCAATACCCATTTAACGAGGCTGAAAGCATTGCTCGAAACCGCCTCCAATGGCCACTACAAACGGGATATGGCTCTTGAAATACGAAATGCCGCCAAAAACTCTATTGGCTCTCAGATGCCTGCCAAGTCCCTTGAATTGCAGCACACCATCCGGCTCATCCGTGAACTGGATCGTGAAATTGATGAAATCGAAGAGCAAATCCAATCCATTATGGATGAGCTTCATTCTCCTATTACCACTATCCCTGGGCTGGGGTTCCGCATGGCTGCCATGATCCTGGCAGAAGTCGGCGACTTCACCCGGTTTGACTCCCCAGACAAGCTGTTGGCTTATGCAGGGATGTCCCCCTCCACTTACCAATCCGGACAGCTCAAAAATTGCTACCCGCATATGGAAAAGCGTGGCTCCCGATACCTACGCTACGCACTTTACAACGCAACCAAGTATGTCTGCCACTGGGACCCGGCTTTTGCTGATTATCTCGCCAAGAAGCGGGCGGAGGGAAAACACTACAATATTGCCATCTCTCACGCGGCCAAAAAGTTGGTTCGTCTGATATTTGCCATGGAGAAATCCAGGCAGCCATATTGCTCAGCGGCTTAAGTGCAGCTACTTGAATAGCCAGCAGGGGTCTGACAAGACCTCAGCTTTGCTATACCTTTTTTGATCCATCTCTTTTTCACCACCACCATTCATTTTCGGGGTTGACTTTTAATAGTTAATCTTTCAGGCACAAAAAATACAAGGAGGGTATTGCAATTTCAAGTACCCTGTGCTAAAATTTGAATTACATCGTAATATTACAGTGTAATTTTAGTATAGGACGGAGGGATGGCGAATGTCAAGAGACTTTCAGCAGACCCACGAAAATCTTTTGCTCTGCGCCCAAAAGCACTTTCTGGAATATGGCTTTGAGCGGGCCAGCATCCGGGAGATCTGCAAGGACGCCCATGTGACTAACGGAGCTTTTTATAACCACTTTGACGATAAGGAAGCTCTGTTCGGCGCGCTGGTGGAGCCTGTTGTCCAGGAGGTCAAGGCCATCTATGAGGCGTCGGTAAATGAGCACATGGAACTGGCAAAGACGGACGACTTGAAATCCCTCTGGAAACTGTCGGAGGAATCGCTGTCGGTCATTATTGAATACATCTATGAACATTTTGATGTGTTCCGGCTGCTTCTCATGCGGGCGGAGGGTACGCGGTATTCCTCCTTTTTGGATGATGTTGTCTGTCTGGAAACCCGGGTCACGCTGAAGTTCTTTGCGGAACTGAAATCTCAGGGCATCCAGATCCGCGGATTGGCGGAAGAGGAGTGGCATATTCTGCTCCATGCGTATTTTGCATCCCTGGCTGAAGTGGTTATGCACAACTTCCCAAAGGAGGCCGCACTGAGATATGTTCACACGCTTGCCTCTTTTTTCAACTCCGGATGGCAGACAGTTTTGGGGATCTGATCCCCAAAATTTTTGCACAATAGTTAGCATAAACTAACCAAATGATGTGGAGGTGAAACTGCAGCGTCCCATTCGCACGAGTCATTTCAACACTTAATTTTTTCAGAAAGGAAATATTCAAAAATGGAAAACACAAAGAAACTCACAGGTAAAGATCTCATCAATGTCGGCATTTACACAGCCATGACCCTCGTTATTTTCTTTGTTGTCGGTCTGCTTACCGCACTGCCTGTAGTCTACCCGTTCCTGTTCATAATTTGGCCCATCGTCTGCGGCATTCCTATGATGCTTTACTATACCAAGATTCAGAAGTTTGGTATGCTGACTATCACAGGTATCATCGGCGGCATCTTCTTCTATCTGATCGGCTACGGTTGGATCGGCCTTCTCGGCTGGGTGCTCGGCGGCATTCTAAGCGATGTGGTACTTAAAATCGGGGGCTATCAGAAATTCAAGGTCACTGTTCTGAGCTATGCCTGCTTTTGTCTCGGTATCATGGGCTGCCCCGCCAACCTCTGGTTTGCCGGCGAAGCGTATTGGGAAAACATCCACACCTCCATGGGTGATCAGTACGCAAACACCTTGCAATCCCTGATGCCCTCCTGGATGCTGTATGTGGGCTTTGTGCTGCTGTTTGTGGGCGGTATTCTGGGCGCGCTGCTGGGCCATAAAATGCTGAAAAAACACTTTGAGAGAGCTGGAATTGTGTAATGGAGCAGCTTCAAGCGGTTGTTGAAAATAGAACAGGCTTTTGCTTGGACCCACGAACCAAGCTGCTGCTGATGGCCGTTGTCGCTACCGCAGAATTTCTATACAGCCACACCGCCTTTATGGTTACGGTGGCGATGATCCCCTTTATTTTACTGTTGACTAACCGGCAGTATAAGACGGCAACCGTGTTCTTCTGCCTGTTTGCGGCGGGGCTGTTTGTGCAGGCCATCCAGAACTCGGTCCAGTTCCCCATGATTGTCAATATGCTGGTAGTCCTGCTGGTGGGTCTGGTTCTGCGGCTGTTTCCGGCCTTTGTGATGGGGGCCTACATCATCAAATCCACTACGGCCAGCGAGTGCATTACCGCGCTGGGCCGGATGCACATTGGGCGGCAGATCACTATTCCACTCTCCGTTCTGTTTCGATTCATCCCCACTATGCAGGAGGAGTCGGCAGCCATCAAAGATGCCATGCGAATGCGTGAGGTCCAGTTCGGGACAAAGAAGTTCTGGCAAAACCCAGCTACCCTGATTGAATACCGTTTCATTCCCTTGATGATCTCGGTGGTCAAAATCGGGGATGATCTCTCCGCGGCGGCCCTGACCCGCGGCCTGGATAACCCGGTCCGGCGCACCAATATCACAAAGGTCGGTTTTACTGGCTGGGATCTGCTGGCGGTGCTGATTGCCGGAGCCGCACTGCTCTCCACATACTTTTTCAGTCCGTGGTAAGGAGGTGATACTGTGATCGAATTTAAAGATGTTTCCTTTACCTATGAGAGCGGGGAAACCGAGAACAACCTGAGCCATATAAATCTAACAATACAGGATGGCGAAACTATTCTGTTCTGCGGAGAGTCCGGATGTGGCAAGACAACGCTGACTCGGCTGATCAACGGTCTGATCCCTCATTACTACGGAGGGAAACTGACCGGGCAAGTCCTTTTAGACGGGAAAGAGTTAAAAGACTATCCTCTTTATCAAATCGGGCAGCGGGTGGGATCTGTATTCCAAAACCCAGGGACACAATTCTACAATGTAGATACCACCAGCGAGATTGTTTTTGGGTGTGAAAACATGGCCCTGCCGGTCCCGGAGATGCGGAAGCGTCTGGAGGAAACCGTCCACAGCCTCAAGCTGGAAAAACTGCTGAACCGGAGCTTGTTTGCCCTGTCCGGCGGAGAAAAGCAGAAAATCGCCTGCGCCTCTGCCGATGCAATCCACCCGGACATCTTCGTGCTGGACGAGCCATCCTCCAACCTGGATATTGCCACCATCGAAGATTTGATTGGCGTGATCCGGCACTGGCAGTCCGAGAAAAAGACGGTGATCGTCGCAGAACACCGGCTTTATTATCTTGTCCCCTATGCAGACCGAATTTTCTACATGAAGCACGGAAGTATTGTACAGGAATTTACCGGGGCGGAATTTCAAAATTTACCGTCCGATGAATTGCAGGGAATGGGGCTGCGGGCACTGGACCCATTCCATCTGTCCCCGGAGGCCATTCCCAAGCCGGCCGCTCCGAAATTACATATTAAGGGGTTCCAGTTCTCCTATGAAAAGCACGGCCCCCTCAATGTGGATATTCCAGACCTGACCTTGCCCCAAGGGGAGATCATCGGTATCATCGGAAACAACGGTGCGGGAAAATCCACCTTCGCCCGGTGTTTGTGCGGTCTGGATAAAAAAGCAAAAGGTGTGCTTGAAATGGATGGGGTCTCCTATGACGCAAAGCAGCGCAGGCATATCTGCTATATGGTCATGCAGGATGTAAACCATCAGCTATTCACGGAAGATGTGCTGGATGAGCTGTTGCTCAGTATGGATGGCGAAGACGAAAAAGCGGATACGGCCCGCGCCAAGGAGATACTGAACAGCCTTGACCTGTTGGGCAAAGCAAAGCTGCACCCCATGTCCCTGTCCGGAGGTGAAAAGCAGAGGGTGGCGATTGGCAGTGCAATAGCATCGGACAAAAAGGTTCTGATATTTGACGAACCTACCAGCGGATTGGATTACCGGCATATGCTGGAGGTATCGGACAACTTAAACCGCCTGAAAAAGATGGGAAAGAGCCTGTTTCTGATCACGCATGACCCAGAACTCATTTATAAGTGCTGCACCTACCTGTTGTTCATTCAGGGGAGCAAGGTGCTGTGGCACCGCCCTATGGATGATGAAGCCGTAAAACTTTTGCAAGATTTCTTTTCTCATGAGAAAGAAGTTGTTGTAATCAATGCCTCCTTATAAAAAACTGTATGCGTCTGGTGAGGATTATCTGGAGACCATCCTTGTTCTCCAAAAGAAAAAGGGCATGGTACGCTCCGTGGATGTAGCCCGGTACATGGATGTGTCCAAGCCCAGCGTGTGTCATGCGGTGGCTGCCTTACGGGACGGGGGCTTCCTCACAATGGACGAGAATTATTATCTGCACTTGACAGATGCGGGGCGAGAAGCTGCCGAAGCCACTTATGAAAAGCATCGCTTTTTTACAGAGATGCTTGTGGCAGCTGGCGTCGATCCTGTTATCGCCGAGCGGGATGCCTGCCGGATTGAGCATGTAATCAGTAAGGAAACCTTTGAGCGACTGAAAGCAGCTCGTAAACTGAGTGAGAAAGCGGTGATATCATCGGACGAGTCATGATTTTGGAGCTGCACGAAAGAGATACGGAAGTTTTGGAGCAGATTCTGTCTATCCTCAAAAACCACCCTGAGATAGAAAAAATCGAGGTCGACGAGGAACCGATGGTCTCGCTCCCTGGTCTTGAGATCTTTCCAAGCAGACGAAAGGTCTTTCGGGATCGACAGGAGATTCAGCTTACCGCAAAAGAATATCGGATTCTCCTGCTGCTGGCCGCCAATAAAGGCCGTGTGCTGACCTATGCACAGATTTACGAACAGGTCTGGGGCGATTTCACTACAGGAAACGAAAACAATACGATAGGTTTTCATATCTGCAACCTGCGCGAGAAGCTGTATCGGGCTAATCCAGATGCCTCATTCTACATTCGCTCTGTGCGGGAAGTCGGCTATTGTCTGGAAGCATTTACTGAACGACTTGAGTAGCTAACCTGTTGTAAGATTTTTGCGCATTTTCTGTAATTCCAGTCAAAGCAATTACAATATAACGGAAGGCCTGATAATCATTGTTCTCTGAATAATTTTTGTGAACCATTGCAAAATGACCTAAATACAACAAAAAAGAACCGGTCGAGATCTCGTGCATGAAATCTCGACCGGTTTTCTGTTATTGGGGAATTAACTTAGTATTACTTCGCCTCTTTGCGGAAACACATGAACCAATCCAGGCAATACTGATTCTCGCTCTGGTTGTCCATCCGCTCCTTGGCTACGCCGCAGCTGCCAGCGGTGGGTACGATGACATCATCGCCGGGCCGCCAGTCGGCCGGGGTGGCGCAGGCGTCGGCGTCCGCTTTCTGGAGCGCCAGGATGATACGCTTGATCTCGTCAAAGTTACGGCCCGTGGACAGCGGATAGTACAGGATGGTTCGCACCACGCCGTTGGGGTCGATGACAAACACCGCCCGTACCGCCTGGGTGTTGGACTGTCCCGGCTGGATCATGCCGTACTTGTTGGCCACCTCCATGCGGATATCCTCGATGAGGGGGAAGGTCACATTGATGTGTTTCTTACCGTTCCACTCCAGCTCCTGGATCTTCCGCAGCCAGGCGATGTGGGAGTAGATGGAGTCCACTGAAAGGCCCACCAGCTCAGTATTGAGAGCCTTGAACTCGTCGATCATGGAGCCGAAGGTCATAAACTCCGTGGTGCAGACCGGGGTGAAATCCGCAGGATGGGAGAAGAGGATCACCCATTTGCCGGCGTAATCCTCTGGGAATTTGATAGGGCCCTGGGTGGTGACAGCCTCGAAGGACGGGGCCTTGTCGCCAATAAGAGGCATTCTGTTTTCCTGATCCATGGTAAGCGCTCCTTTCGTTAGTAGTCAAGTTCGATGAATATGATATATGAGTTCTTTGGAGAAAGGCCGTAATACTCTATCTGAAACAGAGTTAACCCAGCAGCTCGCTCTCCAAATCCTGCAGCATGAGATCCAGCGCGGTGATGCCGCCCTCGGCGGTGTACCACACGGCGGGGTGAGCCAGATAGACGATGTTGCCGTTCTTGTAGGCATCGGTTCCCATCACCAGTTCATTCTCCATGATCTCCTGGGCCAGCTGTGCGCCGTCGGTGCCGATGGCGGCGTCACGGTCCATAACGAAGATATAGTCGGGGGCCTTCTCCACAATGAACTCGAACGAAGCTTCGTTGCCGTGGGTGGAGGTGTCAATATTGGCGTCAACACCGATGTTCTCAAAGCCGACTTCCACGCCGATGATGGAGCAGCGGCCGTCGTTGCCCAGCACATTGAAGCTGCCGCTGGTGCACATACCCACGATGGCAGTCTTACCGGCGGAAAATTCGGACAGGGCGGTAATGCGGGCATCGAAGTCAGCCATCAACTCGTCTACCTTGTCCTCCAGACCAAACATGGAGGCGATGGTAGTGGCATTCTGCCGCACGCTCTCCACGACCCCAAGCTCAGTATCCGTGGCCAGATAGACTACAGGAGCGATTTCGCTGAGGGCGTCATAACTGGAAGCCAGGCGGCCGCCGATGAAGATGACATCCGGCTCACAGGCCATGACGGCCTCCAGATCGGCCTCCTTGATGGTGCCCAGGTTGGCGATATCGTCATTGATGTAGTCCTGGAGATACTCCAGACTGGTGGAGGCGGTACCCACTACCCGGTCGCCCACGCCCAGGGTATCCAGAATGTCCAACGAGGCCATATCCAGAATGGCGATACGCTGGGGATCGTAAGGCACCTCCAGCTCCGCCGCCTCCTTGTTGGCATTGAGGCTGGTAATGGTCACAGACTCAGGGGTTTCGTTGTTCTGGGTTTCCTCACTGGACTGGCTGCTGCTGGGCGAGGAGGTATTCTCGGAAGAATCGCCGCCATTTTGAGCGGAGCAGGCCATGAGGCTCAGGGCCATCACACCGGCCAGGGCAAGAGAAAGCATCTTTTTCATGTTCATTTTTGGATACTCCTTTTCTAAAAAGTACTGAAAATAAGGGTCAATAGTAGATGGACAGGGGTTTGCCCGCAATGGTCAGGATCTCGAAGTCCACCTGATAGATCTGGGACAGGTTCTCTTTCGTCATCACCTCCTCCACAGTGCCGAACTTGGCGATTTTTCCGTCCTTGAAGGCACAGATGTAATCAGAATAGAATGCCGCATAATTGATCTCATGCAGCACCAAAATCACCGTCTTCCCCAGCTCGTCGCAGAGGCGGCGGACGATTTTCATCATATTGGTGGCGTGGTAGATATCCAGATTGTTGGTGGGCTCATCCAGCAGCACATACTCCGTGTCCTGGGCGATGACCATGGCGATCAGAGCCCGCTGCCGCTGGCCGCCGGAGAGTTCGTCGATGAAGCGATCCTGGAACTCCTCCAGTTCCATGTAGTGAATAGCTCGGTCGATAATCTTCTGATCCTCTGGGGTGACCCGGTTGCCTGAATACGGAAAGCGCCCGAAGGTCACCAGCTCCCGCACAGTCAGCTTCATCTGGATGTTATTGGACTGGGTCAGGATGGCAAGACGCTTGGAGAGCTCCTTACTTTTCCATTTGCCAATGTCCTTGCCCTCAAAGTCTACCAGTCCGCTGTCGTGGGCGATCAGTCGGGAGATCATGCCCATGACGGTGGACTTGCCCGCGCCGTTGGGGCCGATCAGGGAAATCACCTTGCCCTTGGGAATGGCGAAGCTCACGCCGTCCACCACGGTTTTCCCGTCATACTGTTTTGTCAATTCCTGTACACGCATGGTCACACCTTCTTTCTTGTCAGGAGGAGGTAGAGGAAGTAAAGGCCGCCGCCCACGGTGATGAACACGCTCACCGGCACGGAGTAGGAATACACATGCTCGACGATGAGCTGCCCGCCCACCAGCACGATCATGCCGAACAGGGCCGAGCCCAGCACCAGCTGGGTGTGGCGGAAGGTCTTGAGCAGCTGCCGGGACAGGTTGGCGATGATGAGCCCCAAAAAGGAGATGGGCCCCACCATGGCGGTGGCCACGGCGATGCAGAGGGTCACGCCGAGCAGCAGGCGGCGGATGCAGCGGTCGTAGTCCACGCCGAGGTTGATGGCCTGCTCCTTGCCCAATGTCAGCACATCCAGCAGGGCCAGTTCCTTGCGCAGAGCGAAGATGACGCCTGCCAGAAGAATCAGGGAAAAGACGATAATCTCGGAATTGATATTGCTGAAGCTTGCCACCAGGGTATTCAGCAGACTGTCGTACTCATTGGGGTCCATGACCCGGGTCAGCGTGGTCTGGATGCTGCCAAAGAAGGAGGTCAGTACTGTACCCACCAGCAACACATACAGCACATTATGCTTTGTCTTTTTGAAAATCCAGCTGTAGATTACTGTGGCGGCGATACCCATGAGCACAACATCCACTGCAAAGGACAGATTGGCGTTGGAGGCCACCACGCTGGCAGATCCAAGAAAGAACACCACCGCCGTGTGGATGAGGGTATAGAGGGAATTCATCCCCAGCAGGCAGGGAGTCACGATGGTGTTGTTGATGATGGACTGGAACACGATGGAGGCTCCGCCAATGGCAAAGGCCGTGATCAGCATGACGATGAGCTTGGGAGTTCGGATCTTCATGGCGTAGGCCAGCAGCTTGGGATTAGAGAAATTCACTTCAACCAGCATATAGCCCGCCGCGCAGAGCAAAACCAGAAAGGCCAAAATCAGGAGTTTGCGCCGGTTGGCGCGTATGGCAACCGTGTTCACTGGTCTGCACCTCCCTTCAGGTTGGGCATGGTGGAGCAGCAGCTTGTTCCGGCGCCGCCCAGACGGATGGCCTTGCGGCCATGCTTGAGCCGGTAAAACAGCAGGGCGATGAAAATGAGGCTTCCCAGGATGCCCACGATCAGCTCGATGGGCAGCTCGTAGGGGGCGATTACGATCCGGCCAATCATGTCGCACACCAGCACGAAGATGGCGCCGAACAGAGCGGTATCCACCAGTGTGCCACGGATCTTGTCTCCCTTGTACATGGCTACCACATTGGGCACGATCAGTCCAATGTAGGAGATGGAACCAACCACCACCACAATGCTGGCGGTGATCATGGCAGCGATGGTGAGCCCGGAAAAGAGAACCAGGTTGTACGGGACACCCAGGTTCTTGGAAAAATCCTTGCCCAGCCCCACAATGTTGAAATGGTTGGCGAAGAGGAAGGCCAGCACCACCAGCGGGACCGTCAGCCAGACGATCTCATACCGGCCCTTCAGCACCAGGGAAAAGTGGCCCACCAGCCAGGAGGACAGGGCCTGGGTCATCTCGTACTTGTACGCCAGATAGTTGGTAATGCCGCCGATGACATTGCCGAACATAATGCCCACCAACGGAACCATAACCACATCCTTGAACTGGATGCGCTGAATGAACCAAACGAAGATCCAAGTGCCCAGAATTGCTGTGGCAAAGGCGAAGATGGCACGGCTCCACAGGGTGGAGGCCGGCATAAACAGGAGCGCCAGCAAGATGCCGAACTGGGCCGAGGAGATGGTGGCCCCGGTGGTTGGGGACACGAATTTGTTGCTGCACAACTGCTGCATGATAAGCCCTGCTACGCTCATGCCGATTCCAGTACACAGGATGGCCAGTAGGCGCGGCAGCCGGGAGATCAGGAAGACCTCCATCTGCTCGAAGTTTCCTGCCAGCAGCTCTGCCGGCGTCAGGTCAATCACGCCCACAAACAGCGAACAGCAGGACAAGACAAGTAACAGAACAGAAAGAACGATGGTAGATCGATATGCTCTGATAGTATCTTCCCCTTTCTTCTTGCGGTTAGCCATAGCTAACCGCTGTGTATAAAAGAATGCGCAGCGGCGATTGGACTTACCGTGCATCACACACTGCGCATCGTAAGTGTATTATAGCACATGAAGTTAGCCATGTGCAACCGCGCAAAAAGCACAAGCAACTAAGCAGAAAGAATGTGTTTTTTAGCCATTCTGCAAATTGTTTCCATGAGCAAACTGCGTCTGAGTAGTCAGCCGGCTCATGCTTCGCAGACTGACTCCCAAAGTGGAGAGGTTGTGCAGCGTAGCAGAGGTGGCAGGCGGCAGGAATCCGGTCACACCGAGAGCGATCAGGGCGCCGTTGAAGCCGATGACAAAGCGATAGTTGGAGTGGATGCGCGCCATCAGCGCCATGGCAATCCGGCGCAGTTCCACCAGCTCCCAGAGGCTGTCAGCGGCAATGGTGATGTCCGCAATCTCCCGGGCAATGGCGGCGCCGTCGCTGATGGCAATGCCCGCATCCGCCTCGGATAAGGCCGGTGAGTCGTTGATGCCGTCGCCCACCATCAGGACAGCATGCCCCTCCCGACGGAGCCGTGCCACATACTCCGCCTTGTCCGCCGGAAGGACTCCGGCGCGGAAGTCATCCACTCCCACCTGGGCGGCAATGGCTGCGGCGGTGCGGTAGCTGTCTCCGGTGAGCATAACGGTACTGGTGACCCCCAGAGCACGGAGGGTGGACAGAACTTCCTTCGCCTCCTCCCGCAGCGGGTCGGAGATGCAGATCACGGCGGCCAGCTGCCCCCCTACTGCCAGATACAGGTGGGAATACTCCGGCGGCAGCGCATCAAAGCGTTCCTGTTCGTCCTCTGGAATGACGCACCCCTCATCCTCAAAAATAAAGTGGGCGCTGCCGATGAGGACTCGCTCCTCATCGACGGTGCTTGCGATGCCGTGAGCCACCAGATACTCCACCTAAAGAATGGTACTCCTCATGTTGCAAACTACGAAGCTTGGCTTCCTCCGCAATAGTTCTGGCACAAACAACGCCGCCTGCGCTTGGAGGCTGGGATGGACTCTCCGGTGAGGGGACGCCAAATTGACGGTGCCCTCACCTTTTAGTACCACTCAGTCCACGGGGATAATGCCGCTTCCCCGGACCACCGTAGCATCTACTGGCTGGATTGGGGGCATAGGGAGCAGCACCCATCCTGAGCTGTGCTCCACCAGACACAATCCATATTCAGGGACATACATCGGGTCAAATCAACAACAGGTTTTTTCTTCTCCACTCCTCCGGTGCTTTTTCTACAGCCTCGGTCGATAAAAACAAAAGAGGCTTCTATAAACTGCCTGCACGGACAAAGGGTATGATTCTGGGGTTTATTTCAGGTAATAAAGGAAGGAGTTTAGGCGGGACCAGGCGCTCTCGTCCCAATCACTGTCCATGGCAAGATGTAAGTGGGGGATTCCACCCATTTCACCAGTCATATCCAACAGTGTTGCTGTGTTTTCATACCGGGGAGCCAGCGTCAGCACACCAGCCGATGTTCGGCCAAGTTCCCGTGCCTTGGCCAAACGGTACCGACCGTTGGCTCCGGCAAATCTCGGCAGCAGCTGATCCGCTGCAGTACGCATCCCCTCCGGATCTTTGGAGAAGCTGCTTCTCGCCCCCAATAGGCGCCCCAGTTCTGTCATTTGATCCGTCCAGGAAGCGGCAATGACACTTCCGGAATCTCGCCAGAGAAACCAGAGGTACTCGCTCAGGGGGGCACGATACATAGGCCGGCCCTGCCTTTCCAGCGTTCCCAGCACCCCGTCGTTTAGAGCAAACAGCGTAAGGGGTTCTCCCACCGCGGCAAGAGGCTGGCTTTTGACAGGGATGCTTCCGATTTGCGCCGCCAACGTGCTCAGGCTGTCCCAATTTGGAATGTCGTCTGGACTTAGTGCGCTGCGCTGCTCAGGCGGGGCGCACAGTATGAGATCTCCTGCCAACACAGCTCGGAACAACAGGTCTGGATCTGGGATGTTCTCTGGCAAAGTTTCCAGTTCCGGGGAAACCAGTGTTACCCGCTCCAGTCCCCGGTTGGCAAGCACTGCCTCCACCGCCCACGGGTACTGGCCGTCGGCCTCCGCGCCTTGGGTGGAGGGAATCAGCATCTGAAAGGAATCGGATTCCTTCTCCGCTGCGTTCAGAATACCACCCAGTAATGCGGGGAAGGGAAGGTACTCTTTGGAACTGGTCTCCCCCCGGCCCAAAACCAGGGAAGTGCCGCCCAGAGGCATGGGATGGGTTTCCACATTCCATACCATTTCAGCATATTTCCTAAGATATGTGGTAAACGGCGGCAGATCCAAAACATATAAAGGGCCGTGGTTTGATTCTGGGATATCAACGACTTTGGTAGAGCAGTGTTCCACAGCTGTGAGCTTAAAGTGATCCGGCAGTGGCTGAGAGGAACGGCTTTCCAGACTCTGGAGAAATGCCTCGATGCGAGTAATAACGCCTACTGGTGAGAAGTGCTCATCCACTTCGATGTGCAGATAGGGTTTTTCGCCCATCTCCTTCCGGAACAGATAGGAGAGCATCGTATCCGGTCCGCAGCCGTGATTGGTGAGATAGACGGCGTACAGATTAGGGTGATGGGCCACGAGTTTCGCCCCGGAGAGGATGTGTTGTCCGAAGGGCCAGTACAGATTGGGGTAGTCCGCTGACAGATCCAGGTCGTGAGCAGGTAAATGGGAGAGAGTAATTACCTTGTGCCCCCGTTCCAGCAGCAGACGAGGGATTCCCATATTCAGCACCGGATCGGAAAGACCGTAGTTCCGGGTGATCAGTACAAGTACTTTGTCCTCAGGATTCAGAGAGGAAAGCAGTTCACGACCCTGCCGCTCTACTGCTGCTGTATGCCGGCGTACCGCTTGGGCTCCGGCCATCAGGGCAGGCAGACACCGCAGTTTGGGGATGCCAAGCTGTTTTCCAAGGCCCAGCATAGCTGATGCCATCGCTTCCTGCCCAAAGTCCAGATCGAACACAGGGTTGAGCAACTCAATGCCCCGCTCCGCCAGACGAAGGGCACGGGCGGCCAACTGAGGTGCGGTCTGCATATAGACACAGCCGTAGTTGTGCTCAACCTTGGAGGTCTCATGCCTCATGGTATGGATGGAGGGGAGAAAGATATAGTCAACACCGCGCTCTGCCAACCAGGCCATATGACCATGGATCAGCTTTACCGGGTAACAGGTCTCCGCCTGGGCTGTCTGTTGGGAGAGGCGTATGATCTCCTCGTTGGTAGACGGCGAGAGCAGTACATTGAATCCCAACTGCCGGAAGAAGGCATTTGCCATAGGAAAGAACTTGTGGATCATCAGGGCAAAAGGTACACCCACCGTTTTCCTTCCGGGGACAGGTGTTGGATCATAACCTTCCAACAGCAACCGTGGGCCACGCTGGTAAAAGGCGATGTTGCGTTGAATCTCCGCGGACAGGGCGACCTCCGCTTCCGGCTGCCTGTCGAACCCATGGAAGCGGGTAGGGCCTTTCTTGGATTCCAGTGCCAGCAGGGCGGCGCCGTATGCTCCACTGATGGAGAAGCAGGGAGAGACTGTGAGCCGATCTCCAAATTCCTGGCGGAAAGCGGCCACGATGCCGGGGTTATAGGCCACACCGCCCTGGAGCACAATATGGTGTCCTACTGGCTTGCTCCCAACTACTTTGTGGAGATAATTTCGGACAATGGACTGGCACAAACCGGCTGCGACCTCTGCCTGGGTGGCTCCCTGTGCCTGGGCAGATTGGATAGCGGTCTCGATAAACACGGTGCATCGCTCTCCCAATTCCACAGGGGCCTTTGCAGTAAGAGCCAGGCGGCCGAAGTCCTTCAAAGGGATGTTCATGCGTGCGGCCTGCTCCTCAACAAAGGAGCCGGTTCCGGCAGCACAGATTTTGTTCATTTGAAAGTCTGTAACCTGCCCATTCTGAAGGGAGATGTATTTAGAATCTTGACCGCCGATCTCAAAGACGGTATCTGCTTTGGGCATACATTGGATGGCAGCTCTTGCTTGGGCTGTAATCTCATCTCGCACGGCATCCGCACCGATGAGCCGGCCGATCCGCTCTCGTCCGGAGCCAGTGACGCCAACTGCCAGAAGGGGAATCCGCCCAAAACGGGAGCGGATATTCTCCAGGCCCTTTCGCACCGCTGCCTCCGGGTCTCCGGCGGTGCGAAGATACTGGAAGTCCACCAGTTCTCCGAATTGATCCGTGAGAACCAGGTCTGTGCTGGTAGAACCTACATCAATGCCCAAAGCGCAGCCCTGTGGTGGGATATGGCCGGAAACAGGCGGATCAGATACAAAAACCTTGGGATCAGGCCCCAGTGGCTGACGACGGTGCAGCCGGTCTTCCGTGTTTGAATCCTGCCCACACAGAGAGGCCAGTAGTTCTCCCATGGAACAGGTGCCTGCCTCCTGAGCAGCCAGCGCAGCCCCGGCGGCGCCGGCGTAGAGGAAATTCTTCGGTAAAATCAATTCTTCTTCCGTGAGACCAAAAACATCCCGAATAGCCCGAAGAACCCCCGCATTGTAGCCAACTCCGCCGCATAAAGCCACAGGCTTCTCCACAGAAAGTCCCCGCACAATGACTGCTTTATAGTTGCGGACCATTGCGTAGCAGAGCCCCAGCAGAATGTCAGGAGTAGGCACTCCCTCCTGCTGTCGGTGAATGATATCCGTTTTGGCAAAGACAGCACATCGGCCAGAGAGGCGTGGAATGGAGCGAGCCTTTGCTACCAGTTCGGAATAGTCTTCGATCCGCAGGCCCAGCCGGGACATTTGGTCTTCAAAAAAGGAACCAGTGCCCCCGGCACAGTGTTCATTCACTGCAAATCTGGGCGGAGTGCCACAATCCAGAGCGGTGAGGAAACGGGCGCTCTGACTTCCAATTTCAATGACAGATTTCGCTTCCGGTGCCAGCAGATGGATGCCGCGATGGATGGCGGGAATATCGCCCAGAGTTAAAAGTCCGGGACAGACATCTAAAAGTCGATTTCCTATGCTTCCGGTAAGCATCACTGGATAGCCGCAAGCATTGCTATCCGCCTGCAGTAGTTCGCCGAGAAGTGCCCGAACTGTTTGAACTGCGGCACCATGATGCGCGGAGGATTTGAACCACAAAAGCTCCCTCTCCTGTGAGAGCATAGCCAGTTTGACAGTAGCAGTTCCGCAATCTAAACCGATCCCATTCATAGACAGCCTCCTTACATTGACATTTCATTGTCTAAGCAGTATAATAATGGTTAGTTATTGCTAACTATAAAGAAGCTTTTTGTTTTTGTCGGTTGCCACAGCAACACGGAGGGATCTCATGGGTTCGATTTTTGCGGCGATGCGCCGTTGCCAGCTGTTCGACGGTATTCCGGAAGAAAAGTATCAGAATGTTCTTAACTGCCTGCATGGAGAAGTGCGGGCAATTCCAAAGGACACAATTCTGCTGCGGATCGGTGATTGCCAAAAGCGCCCCGGCGTTGTTATGTCTGGCACCTTAAGGATCTCACTTTACAGCGAGGACGGAAATCTACTAACCATTGATCGCCTGAGTAGGGGGCGCGTGTTTGGGGAGACATTGGTCTGCTCCATGTCCCAAGACAGCCCCATTCAAATTGATGCCCTTAACGATACAGAGGTGCTCTATCTGGACTTTGACCCTTTGTTGCTGCAGCAAGAGAACGGGTGTCCATACCGGATGCGGGTAACCGCCAATTTGTTGCAGGAAATGGGAAGAGGAGCTTTATTCCTCAACCAGAAAATGCGTATTTTGGCACAGAACCGGCTTCGCAATCGGATTAAGGTCTATCTTCAAGGTTTGCCAGTTGCCTCCAATGGTGAGATACGCTTGGAGATGGGACGTGGAGAGATGGCGGACTATCTGTGTGTAGATCGCAGCGCCCTTTCCCGAGAACTGGGCCGAATGCAGAAAGAGGGTATTCTTACTTATCAGGGACAGGTTATTCAAATTTTGGACAGTAAGTTTTTAACCGCATAGACAGAAAAATCAGGGCTATCCGTTGCCATAGCAACGGACGGTCCTGTTGTTTTATGTAATAATCCTGCTTGTGGTTAGCTATGTCTAACCACAAGCAGGATTATATTGATTCAGATTGGAGGATCTCAAATGAAACGCACTCTTGCTTCCATCCTGGCTTCTGCTATGATGCTCTTTGCCCTGGCTGGTTGTGCCGGGGGCAATGCGCCTGCGGACAGCACCAACCAAAACGACACAGCAGAGGAATCCGGACAGGCCGCCGAACCGATTACCATCTCTGTAGGCGTGCCCACTGCCCCGCCTGCTCTGCCGGTTCTTCACATGATGGAGGAGCAGCTGCTGGGGGAGAATGTGACAATTGACCTGAATGTGTGGAATGCCCCGGAAGAACTTCTGGCTATGGTCCAGGGCGGAGAACATGACCTGTACGCATTTCCCCTGACCGTGATATCCACCCTCTATAATAAGGGACTTGATGTACGTTTGATGAATGTGAACACCTGGGGCGTTACGTACTTTATGACCACCGATCCGAATTTCACAACCTGGAGCGACCTGGAGGGCAAGACGGTATATATTCCGCTTCAGTCCTCTCCTCCAGATGCGCTCACCCAGTATTTTATGAGTGAGGCCGGCCTGACGGTGGGTGAAAATGTCCAGGTGGTCTACGCCAGTACTGCAGAAGTAGCCGCCCTTTTGGCCTCCGGGGAGGCGGAATACGCCACCTTGATCGAGCCCCAGGTTACTTCCGCCATGGTACAGAATGAGAATGTGCGCCGGGCACTCAGCTTTGAAACCGAGTGGCAGCGATCCACCGGCACCGATACCATGATCCCCAACGCGGGCTTCGGCACCACGCAGACATTCCTGGATGAGAACCCTGAGCTGGCCGCCCAGTTCCAGGCCGCCTATGAGGAGAGCGTGCAGTGGGTGTTGGATCACCCGGCTGAGGCTGCTGCGCTGGCTGAGGAGTATCTGGGCATGAAAGCCGCAATTGTGGAGGCAGCTATTCCCAATATGGGCTTGACTTTTAAGAGTGCCCAGGACGCCAAAGAGGAACTGGATACCTTTTATAACCTTCTTTACAACTTTGAGCCCTCTATGATCGGTGGAAAGCTGCCCGATGAGGGGCTGTTCTATGCAGGGTAAGGCGGGACTGTGGTTCCGCCGTGCCTCGGGAGTGTGCCTGCTGCTGGGAGCCTGGCAGCTGGCATCTCTCTTTTTCCCGCCGCTGGTGGTGCCCCCCATTGCCCAAGTTCTTTCTACATTGGTTCGGTTGATGACGCAGTCGGATTTCGGAGCCACCATAGGAACAACGATCCTGAGGCTGATTGCCGGTCTGGCCATCGGTGTGGGCGTTGGCGCTGTTCTGGGGCTGTTGTTTGGCCTGTGTCCCAAGATAGAGGATGTGGGAACCCCACTGATCCATGTGCTCCAGGCCATTCCGCCCGTATGCTGGGTGGTTCTGGCACTGGTGTGGTTTGGATTTAACGGAAAGCCTTGCGTCTTCATCGTGGCCACAGCCACAGTTCCAACTGTGGTGATCAACCTCAGTCACGGCGTCCGCAGCGTAGATCCACAGCTGTTGGAGATGGCGCGCCTTTACCAATTTTCCCGCTGGAAGATGCTGCGCCATGTAACCCTTCCTTCTATCCGCCCTTATTTCCGCTCAGCGCTGGAAATCGTGATCGGAGGCGGATGGAAGCTGGCAGTTATGGGAGAGGTTCTTACTACAAACAGCGGAATCGGAGGAGCCATCACCACGGCCCGGCTCAACATCGAGCCCGATGCCATCATTGCCTGGTCGCTGCTGCTGGTATTGGGATGCTATCTCACACAAAGATTGCTGAGGATGGCTTTTTGTGGGAAAGAAGGTGTGACATGCTGAAACTGAGCGGAATCACCAAGTCCTATGCCGGATTACCTGTCCTGTCTGACTTGTCTTTGACCCTTTCTCCGGGGGAGATCGTGGCTCTGATCGGTCCCTCCGGCTGCGGAAAGACCACGCTTCTTAACCTGATTTCAGGCCTGGCAACACCTGACACGGGTACCATCGAGGCAACCGATACTCGGCTGAGCTATATGTTTCAAAGTCCCCGCCTTCTGCCGTGGCGAACGGTGGAAGAAAACATCCGTCTGGTTCGTGAGGATGCTGAGCCGGAGGCTGTGCGTACCCTCATTTCGGATGTAGGGCTGAAAGGCTTTGAGGGATACTATCCTACGCAGCTCTCCGGGGGCATGGCCCGTCGATGTGCGCTGGCACGGGCCTTCCATTTCGGCGGAGAGTTCTTCCTGATGGATGAGCCCTTTCAGGGACTGGACTACGGCATTCGCATGGAGATGGTGAATATGCTTCTGGAGATCTGGAAGATCAAAAAGCCGGGCGTTCTGTTTGTCACCCACGAAATTGATGAGGCGTTGACCGTGGCCACCCGAATTGCTGTCCTGACACCCAGGCCAACCACCATTCAAACATGGATCACCCTGCCTGGCCGGGAAGGCCGGGATGCCTCGGCGCCGGAACTGACGGAGATCCGGCGGGAAATTATTGGTCGCATCACAGCCTGATCGTTGTTGCTGTGGCAATGGAATGATCCCGTTTCCTGGGGTATCATAAGGATAAAACGACCCATGGAGGTATGAGCAATGGACTTTTTACGCAACCTGCCCACACAGCAGCCCCAGCAGCTCACCCAGCTGATTCAGATTCAACCTGGCCGCGTGGTCAGTATGGCTATGAGCCGGCAGGAACACTGCCAAATGACTCTTTTGGCCTTCGGCGACGGAGAGAGTATCAGTGAGGAATGCTATTTTGGCGATACCCTCTACTACATTCTGGAGGGGGCGCTTTATGTCTCTGTGGGGGAGGACAGCCGCTGTCTTCAAACGGGCGATTGCCTGGCAGTTCCCGCCCATACCCCCCACGCAGTAGTTGCTCCGGATGGCTGCAAGCTGCTGCAGATCACGCTTTCATAATGATTTAGGAGGAATAACTCATGGAAACTCTGATTAAGAATGTCCCTCATGCGCAGCCCTTTGCCTTGAAGGGGCAAGTGGAATATGAAGGGGGTAAGGTTGTCAGCCTGACCCTGGCCCAACAGCCCGGTGCGGGGATCACCCTGTTTGCCTTTGATGCGGGTGAGGCCATTAGCACCCACGCTGCTCCCGGAGATGCTATGGCGACTATTTTGGAAGGAACGGCACAAATTACCATTGACGGCGTTGCCCACACCCTAAACGCAGGAGAAGCCATTATCATGCCTGCCGGCATCCCTCACGCAGTACAGGCGGTGACAGCGTTCAAGATGTACCTGGTGGTCGTGAAGACCCCGTCCTGCTGACAGAAAAAGAACGGACTCCATAGAAGCATTTTGACATCTGTGAAGCCCGTTTTTTATTCCAGTCCTGTCAGCAATTCGGCACACCCAGCATATCCAGCTCTGTGGGATCATGCGTGACAAGCAGCACGGTTTTTTCCATGCACAGGCGTTGGGTATATAGAGGCATGTATCAGGCAAATAATTACCTATTTAGAAAGAAGTAAAATAAGGAGAGGCGATCTCTGTAGATTGCCTCTCCTTATTCGTCATGGTGTATTCTTTTTGCTAAGTGGTAATGCACTCATACTCCGTAAGCTGACGCCCAGGGTGGAAAGATTGTGCAGCGTAGCGGAGGTGGCAGGCGGCAGGAATCCGGTCACACCGAGAGCGATCAGGGCGCCGTTGAAGCCGATGACAAAGCGATAGTTGGAGTGGATGCGCGCCATCAGCGCCATGGCAATCCGGCGCAGTTCCACCAGCTCCCAGAGGCTGTCAGCGGCAATGGTGATGTCCGCAATCTCCCGGGCAATGGCGGCGCCGTCGCTGATGGCAATGCCCGCATCCGCCTCGGATAAGGCCGGTGAGTCGTTGATGCCGTCGCCCACCATCAGGACAGCATGCCCCTCCCGACGGAGCCGTGCCACATACTCCGCCTTGTCCGCCGGAAGGACTCCGGCGCGGAAGTCATCCACTCCCACCTGGGCGGCAATGGCTGCGGCGGTGCGGTAGCTGTCTCCGGTGAGCATAACGGTACTGGTGACCCCCAGAGCACGGAGGGTGGACAGAACTTCCTTCGCCTCCTCCCGCAGCGGGTCGGAGATGCAGATCACGGCGGCCAGCTGCCCCCCTACTGCCAGATACAGGTGGGAATACTCCGGCGGCAGCGCATCAAAGCGTTCCTGTTCGTCCTCTGGAATGACGCACCCCTCATCCTCAAAAATAAAGTGGGCGCTGCCGATGAGGACTCGCTCCTCATCGACGGTGCTTGCGATGCCGTGAGCCACCAGATACTCCACCTTGGAGTGGTACTCCTCGTGGCGCAGGCCCCGGCGCTTGGCCTCCTCCACCACGGCGTTGGCCATGGAATGGGGGAAGTGCTCCTCCAGACAGGCAGCCAGCCGCAGCATTTCGGATTCCTCTTTGCCACCGAAGGACACCACCTGAGCCACCCGGGGGCAGGCGTGGGTCAGGGTGCCGGTCTTGTCGAAAACGATGGTGTCGGCGGCAGCCACCGCCTCCAGGAACTTGCCGCCCTTGACGGTGATATGGGCCCGTCCCGCCTCCCGCATGGCAGAGAGGACGGCCAGAGGCATGGCCAGTTTCAGGGCGCAGGAGAAGTCCACCATCAGCACCGACAAAGCCCGTGCCACATTGCGGGTAAGAGCAAAACTCAGCAGGCTCCCTACAAAGGTATAGGGCACCAGCTTGTCCGCCAGATTGGCAGCCTTGCTCTCAGCCTCCGACTTCATCTGCTCCGACTGCTCAATCATGTGAACGATTTGGTCATAGCGGCTCTGACCGGAGGCCTGCTTCACCTCCAGCACACACTCGCCCTCCTCCACCACGGTGCCGGCATAGACTGCGCCTCCGGGGCGCTTGGGCACAGGGATAGACTCACCGGTGAGGGACGCCTGATTGACGGTGACCTCCCCCTCCAGCACCAGGCCGTCCACGGGGACGATGCCGCCGGCGCGGACGACTACCGCATCCCCCGGCTGGATCTGGGACACGGGGACCAGCACTTCGCCCTGGGCCGTGCGCAGCCAGACCCGGTCCACATTCAGCGACATGCACCGGGCCAGATCCGCCACGGATTTCTTTCTTGTCCACTCCTCCAGCAGCTCGCCCACCTCCAGCAGAAACATGACCATTCCGGCGGTTCCGAAGTCCCTTCTGCAGGCAGAAATGGAAATAGACAGGGCATCCAGCAGCTCCACCTTGATGCGGCGGCGCAGCAGGCAGCGCAGTCCTCTCCGCACAAAGGGGATCATGTGCCAGAGAATGCGGGCAATCCGCAATGGAGACGGGAGAAACAGGGTACAGGCAGCTTTGCACACTACCTTAGTTACCAGCTTCTCCTCAAATTCCCGGTTCAGCGCCCGGGTGCTGTGGGCGGGCAGTGATGTGGTCCGCTCCGCCTCCTGCCAGGAAAACTGCCGGATGGCCTCCAGCACAGTTTGTCGATCCCCATCGTAGTACAGGATCACAGCACAGGTGCGTTCATGGACGGTGACCTGGCGTGTCCAGGATTTTCCTTGGAGCCAGGCTTCCAGTAGATCCGCTTGAGCGAGTGTCATCTGTTTTTGCCGCAGCCGGAACCGGATGCGCCCCCGGCTTTCGTGCAATATGGTTGCGTTCATAGGTTCCTCCTTCACGAAAAGAGGGAGCCGCTGGCGGCTCCCTCTGGGTCAATCAGGCTTCTTCGCTCTCCAGATTGGCAGCGGCGGCTTCCTCCGCTTCCTTCGCAGCCCGGTCCTCATTCAGCTCCTTGGCGGAGGCCAGAATGTCCGCGGCGTTTTCCTGCACCGTGGTCACAGTCCCCATGACCGAATCCTTCATCCGCAGGCCGGCGGCCGTGACATGGACATAGGCTTTCTTGGCGTCCTTGCTGGACAGCAGCTTGATGCCAAAAGAACCAAACAACGCACCACCCGCAAAGCAGGCAAGTTTCGTATAAACGCTCATTGTGATCCTTCCTTTCCCTTATTTCCGTTTGTAGCCGGTGACCATGACCATAATCATGCAGATCACAGCGCCCCACGCCCAAAAACGATGCTGTTTCATCGCTGTCACTCCTTCTGAATGCTTTGGAATGTCTGATTATTGTAGCAGAAACCGTGGGTGTTTGTCGCTGTCAAAACGGACGCAGAGTTGCGGTTTCCGACATTTTTCTGTACTGGCCGGGAGTCATGCCATACTCCCGCTTGAACGCTGCGTTGAACTGGCTCATACCCTCATACCCCACAGCCTGCGCAATTTGCTGAATGGGCATCCGGGTGGTGCAGATCAGCTCCTGTGCCCGTCGGAGGCGCTGTTGAACCAAAAAGCTGTGAATCGGCATGCCATAGGCGCGGCGGAACCCTTCTTTCAAGAAGGTCGGGGAAAGCGAAAACTGTTTGCAGAGGAACGCAATGGTAAGCTTATCAGACAGATGCGTCTGGATGTATGCCTTGACTTCCAACAGACTGTGGGATACTGGGCAGCCTGAGCCGGAGAGAGAGCCATTCGATTCAGATACCTCGGTGCAGAGCAGATACAGCAGTTCCACCGACTTGAAAACACAGTAGCGTTCCTGCTCCTGCTCAGACAGATAGCGAACCGTTTCAAAAAATGACTGCGTCCAAGGTGTGCCGCACAGGGCCATGCAGCCGTTCCTCGCCGTCATCTTCTCCTTGACGATCCTGGTGTCCAACCTCATCCCCAGGGTGGAGCAGACCGTCACAAGGCTTTCTTTTGCGGCTTTGGCGTCTACGGCAATCAAAACGCCGCCCAGGTTTCCGCTACACTGACACGAGCGGAGAGCGGAGCTGTCGGAGAGGAGGAAGATCCCCGGAGCCTCCACCATGCAGGAAGCACCCTGTAACGCTCGGACAGTAAGGCGGCCAGTCATGCAGAACAGCACCTCAAACTGGAGCGGTGCGCCGCACACTGGGACAGACCGCAGAGGTTCCTGTTCCGGCTCCGGCAAGGAAAAGCGGCAGATTTCTACCCCTGGCATACTGTGGCCCCAACGGCCCGTGCCGGAGCCCTGCCTCAATAAGTATTCTTTCAGCATATTTCTCACGACCTGTTTCTCTGGGTTCGAAATTGGTTTTACCTATGCTGACCGGGGAACCAGAGAGAAGGCAGGAGACAAGCGCCTCCTGCCTTCTGCGGTGCTTTTGTCAGGCCAGCGACGCGCCCAGCTCGCGGCAGGCCGCCAGAGCGTCATCGTCCGGAGCCTCGTTGCAGATCACGCTTTCGCAGGCCAGATTGGCGCCGTCGTCGTTGCAGCGGGACTCCCAGCTGCGCATCCATTCGCCGTCGCCCCAGCCGTAGGAGCCAAACAGAGCGATGTTCTTCCCGCTCAGCCTGCCCTCACAGGCGGTGAACATGGGCTCGAACTCGCTCTCCTCCAGCTGCTCCGACCCCATGGAGGGGCAGCCAAAGGCGATGGCGGAATACTCGCCGACCTGCTCCGGCGAGAACTCTGCGGCGGTAATCACAGACACCTCAGCGCCTTTGCCCTTGGCGCCTTCGGCCACCGCCATTGCCATGGTCTCGGTGTTTCCCGTGCCGCTCCAATACACAACCGCAACTTTACTCATAAGACTCAACGACCTTTCTTTCTGGATTTGTTATGGTAGAAACATCAACCAGCCACGGTGAGCTGCTCGATGGATTTCCCTTGCTGCCACTGCCGGGAGTAGATTTTGCTGCACATCTCGTATTTTTCAAAGATGCTTCTGGCGGCCTGTTCGTCGCCGTAGACCTTCCAGCAGCCCACGCACTTGTGATTGCACGCCCGATTGCAGATAAAGCCCAGCACATCCTCCGGCGGATAGCTCAAAAACAGGCCGATCTCATGGGGGAATTCCCCCTCGCTCCGGAGCCGGTGGATCAGGTGAACCACACAGCCATTGGGGTTTTCCGGCACATAGCCGTATTTCAGAAGCAAGGCTCTGGCGCGGTGATCGGTCAGATCGCTCTCCAGCGCATTGGGCCGGTAGGCGTAAATCAAAGCGCGGCCTTTGCAAACCCGGAGCGGCAGAACGCGGATGCCCTTGGGCACCAGTTTCTTGTTCAGCCGGCATAAGTCTCTCGTCAGATCCTTCCGGCTGGGGCAGGCGCAGGAAAAGAGATTTCCCGTCTTGATCCCGGCCAGGGTGGGAGAGCAGTGACGAATCAGCAGATCCTCTGACATAGGCGTTTCCCTCACAAAATCATGTCCATGCGAAGACTGTACGGCAAAATGAAAAAACGGACAGTAAACACGGTTAGCAATAGCTAACCAAAGTGTCAAATATATAGCTGCCGCCTCTTGGTTAGCGGTAGCTAACTAATGCAATTATATACAGGGCAAATTCGCTTGTCAAGAGGACGAACGGATTTTGCTGACAGAAAAAATGGCGCTTGTCGGACGCCTGTGTTATAATAAGCAAAACGCCCGTTTTTTGGAGGTTCCTATGGCGATTCACGAGTCTGGCCAGATGTATCTGGAAACCATTTATATTCTCTCACAGAACAGCACCTTTGTTCGGGCTATCGATGTGGGAGAGCGGTTGGGCTTTACCAAGCCCAGCGTCAGCAGAGCCATGTCCATTCTGAAAAAGGACGGATATGTGAATGTGGATGCTGACGGAGCGATCACCCTGACGGAGACCGGGCTTGCCATTGCTAAGACGATGTATACCCGCCACACGGTGTTGAGCCAGATGCTGATGGAATTGGGCGTGGACGAGGAGACTGCGACCGAGGATGCCTGCCGGATCGAGCATGTGATCAGCGAAAAATCCTTTGCGGCGGTGCAGGCGCACTTGGAGCAGGTAACGAAAATGCGGGAAGATGCTCACGGGCAGTGAGCCTATGCAAATTTGGCCGACTTTGCTATCGAGCGGCAACGCGATAAGTGAATACCTGCCATTTGGCACGGAATATCAAATGAGGTGGAGCCTTGATATGGCCTCCACCTCATTTTTATGTGATCTGCGCTTTTAAATCAGGAGCGACCTGCTGTGTAAGTTCACCGCCAAGCGTACCTGCTCCATAGCTCCAAACGCTTACGGTAGCTCATCCTTATGTGTCTGCTGGCTTTTCAAAACCTTTCGGGCGGCTTTTTTGATTTTATGGCACACGCCAAGAATAGCGATGCAAAATAGCAGAGCCGCTAATCCATATCCAAACGACTGCGTTGCCGTGTTCATGTTCATGCCTCTTTTCTGGCCGCTGCTGCCAATGAACTCAACCGAACAATCCTCTTTTTTTGTACGGCTCCTTTTGGATTGTGCCGACCTCATACCCCGTGCTGCGAATGGCGTTCATAACAGCCTCTGTGTCCAGCTCTGTTTCAGAGAGGATCACGGTCTGGTTTTTGCTGCGGGAAGAGTTTACCTTTTTGACCGGGCAGGCTTTGCGTACGGCGTCATTGACATGAGCCTCGCACATCCCGCACATCATTCCATTGACTTCCACTGTGTACTTCCACATGATTTCTCATTCCTCCTTGACTTTTATATGATCGAGCTGCGCGGACCGGACGGCGGTCTGCCGTGCCGCAGTCCGTTCATCCGGGATCTTCCTGGCCATCAGACAGCACAGCGGCGCCAACGAGCTTCCGAGAAGCTGATGGCGAACGATGGAATAGCCGCGCTCGGACAGGTATGCCATCAGCTCCCCGGCAGTCCAGACATGGTATACCCGAAAGCCGGACAGCCCTATGAACCAGAGCCGGAGTCTGGCGCTGCGGCTTTTGCCCCAGACAAAGGTGGGGGCGAACAGCCATCCCCCCGGCTTCAAAACCCGCCAGGCTTCCGCCAGAGCTTTTTCCGGGTGAGGCATAACATGGAGGGCGTTGGAGATCACGACCGCATCAAAGCTCTCCGGCCCGTAGGGCAACTTGGTGGCGTCCTGGACGGAGAAATGGAGCCGAGACGAATAAACCTGCTTTTTGGCCTGACGGATCATTTCAGATGAAAAGTCAGTTGCCTCCCAGCTCCGGACACATGGCGACAGCGGGATGGACAGCTGACCTGTTCCGCAGGCCAACTCCAGCACATCCATATCCCGTTTCAGAAAAGGGCGCATTGCTTTGCAGATCTGCTGATAGGTCGCCTGAGAGCGGCGCATAAAGCCGGCGTAATGCCGTGAAAACCGCTCCCAAAACTGCTTGTTGTCATCCATGGCAGAAGAGTCACCTCGACATAGGTTAGCTAACGCTAACCAAATCATACTCTTTATCATGGGAAATTGCAAGATGTTATGACCATGACTTTTTGCCGATAGGCTGCAAACATGCACAGCACGAGGCTATTTTGCGCTTCATGAATCTTTTGAATCTTTTCTTTCGCAGCAATAAGGCACCGCCACCGGATGTGTTTCGGTGGCGGCTCTCCTGTTCTTTTTCCGTTGTTGCTCAGTCGTCCTCCAACAGCTTGGAGGGCGGGATTTTCAGCACTTGGGCGATCTTAAACAAGGTTTCCAAGGATACACCTCGAATTGTACCCGTCCCTTCCACCTGACCGACGAAATTGACGCTTTTCCCGATTCTTTCAGCAAGAACCTCCTGTGTCAATCCCGCCTTTTTTCTGTAATAGGCGATTTTTAAGCCCAGAGTGATATATCGTTCCGGAAACTCTGTCTGCATCACTTCACCTCCCGACATTATGCTACCAACAGAACAGGTAAAATATAATTGAAACTAATTAGAGGATTATTTACTTCAAGTAAATGTTTATATATAATAAGAGGTGAAACATTTACTTAAGGGAGCTGTTGGTCAGAAAATGCCAACGAGAACGACATGGATCTATTTACCGTCAGTTCCTTTGGACATCGGATCGTTCCGGAATTTCGGGAAGCGGAAGAGCGTGTGGAGTCGTTGATCCACACATTGCTTTTGGAAAAGGAATATGTGGAGTTTCTGGTTGGCCGTAACGGAGACTTTGATCAGATTGTTTCCTCTGCCGTCAAGCGCCAACAGCGCCGTGTGCGGGATGACAATAGCGCCCTGATTTTGGCACTTCCGTATCCGACGGCAGAGCTACGGGACAATCTGGAGAACTTTGAAGCATATTATGATGAAATTGAACTGTGCGGCGCCGCCGCTGGCAGCCATCCGAAGGGTGCCATTCAGATTCGCAACCGGCAGATGGTGGATCGAAGCGACCTTGTGGTATTCTATGTGGATCATTCCAGCGGCGGAGCATATCAAACTCTGCGCTACGCCCAGAGAAAGGACAAAGAGATTCTGAATCTTGCATATTTTCGGGAACTCAGAAGATCGTCCACCTGATTCTTGTGTGGGGTGTTTCATTGCAGCTGTGAGGGAAATTTATCGACCAGCAGGGAAATGACTTGACGGGTTAGCGATAGCTAACTATAATCAATCATAGGACACTACACTTTTTGAGGAGGGCCTGTGGAGAAGTACAAAATCGAGAAAGACTCCGTGTACGAGATTCCTATACGGTTCTTGGTTGCGTCCGTCAGCCGCTGGCAAAGCTGGCCGACGGACCGATGCACCTGCAGATCGTCCGGATCGACTTTGCGGAATACATTCACGGTTAGATTGGAGGAGATTATGCCGATTGAACTATGGCAAGGGCTGCTGATCCCCTTTGCCGGGACGACGCTGGGTGCAGCCTGCGTCTTTTTTATGCGGAATAACTTGAGCGAACTGGTGCAGCGCGCTCTGACCGGCTTTGCGGCAGGGGTAATGGTGGCGGCTTCCGTCTGGAGTCTGCTGCTGCCCGCAATGGAGCAGGCTGTGGACATGGGGCGGTGGTCCTTTGTCCCCGCCGTTGTAGGTTTTTGGCTCGGCATCCTTTTCCTGCTGGGACTGGATCGGCTGATTCCGCATCTGCACCACGGCAGCGCGGAGGCCGAGGGCATCAAAAGCAGTCTTGGAAAGACGACCATGCTGACGCTGGCTGTGGCGCTGCACAACATCCCGGAAGGAATGGCGGTAGGGGCGGTCTATGCCGGGTGGCTCTACGGAGATAGCGGTATCACGCTGGCGGGGGCACTGGCTCTTTCTCTGGGAATTGCCATTCAGAACTTCCCGGAGGGCGCAATCATATCCATGCCCTTGAAAGCAGAGGGGTTCTCCCAATCCCGCTCCTTCCTGTATGGGATGCTGTCCGGCGCAGTGGAGCCAATAGGCGCCATCCTGACCATCCTACTGGCCGGAATTTTAGTCCCGGTGCTGCCCTATGCCCTGAGCTTTGCCGCCGGAGCGATGGTCTATGTGGTAGTAGAGGAATTGATCCCGGAGATGTCAGTGGGAAAGCACTCCAATGTGGGAACCATACTGTTTGCGGTCGGCTTTACCCTCATGATGACGCTGGATGTGGCGCTGGGCTGAGTCAGGTTGCTTGAAAGGAGGATTTCAAATGTCCCATTTTGGCGTTGTGGAGGACACATTGTTTGTCCCTATGCTGGGCAGGATCTATGCCAGCGAGTACTGCCCGCAGATCCTGTACGATCCAAAGGCGCTGGAACTGAAAAAGAAACTGCCTTCCAGCCTACCGGAGCAGGACGGACAGAGCCAGTATACCCTGCTGGCCTCCGCCGCCAGGTCTGCCAATATGGACCGGTTCATCCGGGCGTTTCTGGAGCGCAGGCCGGACGGTGTGATTGTTCAGCTGGGCTGCGGTCTGGAGACGGCTTATTTCCGCTGCGACAATGGAAGGTCGCGCTGGTATGCTGTGGACCTGCCTCATGTGGTGGAGTACCGGCGGGAGCTGCTGCCGGAGTCGGAGCGGGAGACCTATCTCGCCGGGGACGCCTTTGCCGGAGACTGGATCAGGCAGATCCGCACGGATGCGCCGGATGCTCCCATTCTGGTCACCGCCGGCGGCCTGTTCCACTATTTTGAGGAAAGCAAGGTTGTGGGCCTCCTGCGGATGCTCACGGGGTTTGGAGAGGTCGAAATCGTCTTTGACACCGTGAGCAAGAGCGGTATGGCCATGATGCGGAAAAAATACATGAAGCAGGTGGGTCATGGGGACGCGCAGATGTTCTTCTATGTGGATTCCGCATCGGTGCTGGCTGGGAAAATCGGCAGTGAGGTCAGGGTGCTGGCTGAGGAGTCCTATTACCGCCATATCCCCCGAAACGGCCTGAAGCTGTCCACAAAGATCAGCATGGCGGTTTCGGACCGGTTCGGTATGGTGAAGATGGTGCAGTTAAAACTATAGAAACTTTTGTGTGAAAAGAGGTGAAATCCTGCCGTGACTTATAATAATTGTTACCTCAATCAACTCTATAATGATTTAATCTCCAATTCTCCACAAACTATTGCTTTGGATATCCCCAATGAATTAGGGAGCGGACGTATTACTCAAACAAAAATTAAGCATGGGGTGATTCTTTCTGATTGGGAATTAAACTACCGCTCTGATATGAATGTGCAGGGATGTGTCAGTAAGGAGTATATGCAAATTATTTTCTGCCTGAATGACGGAATTTCCTGGGGCATCATGGATGAACGGCGTTCTGTCTCTATTAAAAAGAATGAGTCCTGTATTTATGCTGGGCACGGAGGTACAGAATACATTTGCTACAAAAAAGACAGCAATTTCTTATTCAAGAGCATAAAAATCCCCGTTTCTTATTTTTCTCACCTTCTTGCAGATTACTTTGACGGGCAGGAAGTAACTGCTTATGAAAAGAAACTTCTTAACGGGATTTCTAAAGTCCCGGTAACACCCGTTATGGAGCAAATTTTAGCGGAGACAAGCCGGTTCACACAGTATCGCGGCGGTCTTGGATATTTATATTTAGATGGCAAGCTGCTGGAACTGCTTTCTATTTATTTGAGCGAAGTGCTTGAACTGGACATCCTGATGGGCAATAATATTTCGATGTCTCGGACTGAGAGGACTGCCATTATGGAAGCCAAGAGAATTATAGACGGGCAGCTTGCATTCGCCCCTTCATGTGAGGAACTATCTCGTATGGTGCATTTGAGTATGACGAAACTGACACGCGGGTTCTCAACATTCTACGGTATGCCGATCCATCAATATATTATTGAGCGGCGTTTGACACAGGCGGCACAACTGCTTTTAGAAGGAGACTGGAATGTAAGTGAGGTCGCTACGATAGTTGGATATGGGAAAGCCAGCAATTTTGCGGCCGCCTTCAAAAAGAGATATGGAGTAGCACCCAAAAATTACCGAGGAAGCCGGTTCGATAGAACATAAAATAAAGCCTGACTGTTTTTGGGTCAAAACGGGTAGGTTTTGGGTTGGATTAGTCTACGATAACTGATATTCTATGTGGTGTGGTTAGGTGATGCTAACCACACCACATTTTAGTTTTTCTACAAAGTGAGGAGGCTACATAAGCATGAAACAAAAGTTGAATGCGAAAGACTTCATTCTCATCGGTGTTCTGACTGCTCTCATGTGGATCATCTGCATGATTATCAGTACCATTATGAGCGTGGCTGGCCCGGTGACAAATGTGTTTTACCCGTCCGTTGTTGCGATTCCTAATGGTGTCGTGATGATGCTCCTGCTGGCCAAAGTGCCAAAGAAGGGTGTATTCACCATCTGCGCTGCCATTCAAGCCATTCTGTTCCTGCTGGTGGGCGCTTTCTGGTTCATCCCCATCGGTCTGGTGATTGGCGGTGTCGTCTGTGACTTCCTGGTTATGGGCCGCAAGGAAATCACGATGAAGTCCATGATGGTGGCGTATGCGCTGTTCAGTGCTATTTTTGCTTTCAGCGCCATCTGCCCCATCAAGTTTCTTCAGAGCGCCTTTGTCGGGGCTATGGAGAAAAACAACATCGCACAGGAGTACATCGATGGAATGCTGAATATTACTTCCGTTCCCATGCTGGTAGTCATTGTCGCCGCTGGCCTAATCGGTGGTCTAATTGGCGGCTTTATCGGCCAGAAAGCGTTGCAGAAACACTTTATCAAGGCTGGACTCGTTTCGGTAAAATAACAGGATCATCCCCCTGAAAATTTATCAGACAAACGCAGGCAAGCGGGCTGCCTGATTTTAGAGCGCGGGGCTGAATATGGTCCCGCGCTTTAATTTTATAGGGAGGCATTGGAATGGAAGAAGCACAAATCAAACAGATTATCGAGCGGCAGCCCCTTCATGGGTCTGCACTCCTGGACCCACGCTGCAAGATCCTTCTCTTGGTCTGCATCGGCTTTGTCAGCTATTTCCTGGCCGGAGAAGTTGTCAGTCTTGTACTCATGCTGGTTTACGGATTGTTCATTGCCCTGGGTAATGGCGGGAAATGGGCTGTAAAGATGATAGTGACCTATATCATTGTCGCCTATCTCAATGCTCTACTCCGTTATGTGCAGGTGCCGGTTTTGAGTGTGATTATGAGTGTGTTCGGCGTGACGGTCCTGAAACTGATCCCCATTGTAATGATGGGACTCTGGATATTGCAGACCACCTATATGGACGATCTGATGGTGGCTCTTCAAAGGATGCGGTTGCCGCAGGCAGTCACGATCCCTCTTGTGGTCATGTTCCGCTATATCCCTACTTTACGGATTGAATACCGGCAAATCCGCAGCACGATGGATATTCGGGGTATCAGCGATACCCTCTGGAAACGGGTATCCCATCCGCTGGCAACGATAGAGTATATTTTGATACCGCTGCTGATGCGGTGCCTGAAGGTCACGGACGAACTGGCAGCGTCCGGCACAACGCGGGGGTTAGAACTGGAATGCAAACGATATGCGCTGAGGCCGATCCGTTTTGCGTGGCCGGAAATCATAGTATCTCTGCTGGGTATTCTCTTTTTGGCTGGCCTTCTCCTTATTGACCAGACCAAAATCGGGGAAATCATTTTGTGGAGGGTATAACGATGATCTCATTTCAGAATTTTAGCTTTCGTTATGAAGAAAGTCAGGATTTTACTCTCCGTGGTATTGATATGACTGTACAAACCGGCGAGTTTATCCTTCTGACAGGAAGAAGCGGCTGCGGAAAAACAACGCTGATTCGCTCCCTCAATGGTCTTATTCCGCACTTTTATCCTGGCGAAATCAAAGGAGACTTGCTCATGGATGGGCAGTCTCTGTTGAACATGAAGCCCTCCGAGTTAGCTGGACAGGTAGGGACTGTTTTCCAGGACCCCCGTTCCCAGTTCTTTATGACAGATACAACGCGGGAACTGGCTTTCGGTTGTGAAAATCTTGGGCTTACTCGTGAGGAAACCATCAGTCGCATTGCAAAATCTGCAAAAGAACTGGAACTGGTGGACTATTTGAATCGAAGCATTTTTGCTTTATCCAGTGGTGAAAAGCAACAGATTGCAATCGGTTCTGTGTATGCGCTTTCCCCAAAAGTCTATATTTTCGATGAGCCATCTGCAAATTTGGATTATGCCGCTACCAAGCGGCTTGCCGAAATCATGGGAAAACTCAAATGTGTCGGATACACTATTTTTGTGGTAGAACACCGCTTTTACTATCTGCGCGATCTGATTGACAGAGTTTTTCTCATTCAGGAAGGAAAAATCGAACGTGAGTTTTCGAGAGAGCAATTTTGCTCACTGTCTGATGAAATACGCATTTCTTACGGCTTGCGGACAGCATACCCTGAGCGTGATGCAGAGCATTATCAGGGAAAACAGCGCCCGCATAATGGCACACACCTGATGGAAGTACACGATTTGGGATTTTCCTATAAGAAGGGGCCAGATGTGTTTCACAATGTCAGTTTTGAAGCTCATGCAGGTGATGTGATCGGCATTCTGGGGCATAACGGGGCCGGAAAAACGACGATTTTATCTATCCTTACCGGCCTGTTAAAACAGCGGTATGGCAAAGTCAGTTTTGATGGGAAGAAACTTACTCCCCGGCAAAGGCGGTCGCTTTCTTATCTTGTTATGCAGGATACAGATTATCAACTCTTTGCCAGTAGTGTGGAAGAAGAATTGTCCCTGGGAATGAATGAAGATTGTGGAGAAAAAGTAGAAGCCACATTGGAGGCTTTGGAGCTTTCAGAATACCGCCAGCGTCACCCAGCCTCTCTTTCGGGTGGCCAAAAGCAGCGCGTAACCATTGGTGCGGCAATCGTAAAGGGCAGTCCGGTGATCTACTTTGACGAGCCTACCAGCGGTTTGGATTATGATTCGATGGTGCGTGTCAGCAATCTGATTGAGCAGCTTTCAAATTCCGGGGTGATTGTTTTTGTGGTATCCCACGATTTTGAATTTATCGTCCGCACTTGTACGGAAGTGGTTCAGTTAGACGATCACGGAGCCATTCAAAATCATAGGCTTTCGCCGGAAATCCTGAAAACTCTTTCCGAGAAATATTTTAACTGATGGGAGCTTAGACTTATGTTCCAAAAAGTATTTGAATATGCAGGACCTCATAAAAAGGGGCTTTATACGGCGACGGCGGTTGTGCTGGTCAGCGTTCTTATGGGGGTGATTCCCTTCATTCTGGCTTACCAGGTGATTGCGCCGTTGGTCATGGGGAAAACAATCGACGCTGCGTTCATTATCCTGCGAGTGGTTTTAGTATTGCTGTGCCTGGTTTTGCAAGCCATTTTTTACGGCTGGGGACTGAATATCTCACACAAGGCAGCCTATGACACTTTGCTTCGTCTGCGAACTGCCCTTCAAAAGCGGTTTGAGAAACTGCCGCTGGGAGTGATCCAGGATAAAGGCACCGGCACGGTCAAAAAGCTGTTTGTCGATGATGTGGACAGTCTGGAGGTCC
>OLSQ01000236.1_pt1 | contig 57423 bp, 47 predicted proteins | sample 1672561 | NCBI WGS metagenome assembly OLSQ01 (sample SAMEA3136699, study PRJEB25190) | human gut metagenome | biome: human gut; feature: human-associated habitat; material: faeces | place: Austria | collected 2013
ATTCTTCCGACAAATCGATAATTTTGCACTTGCCAGTTGAGAGTAGGGTATCCACGATACCCATTTTCTTCATATATTTTTGGGCAATCTCTACCATAATCCGGTCATCAACCTTGTCTTTATCGTTGGCATGGAAGTTCAGGGAAATATGCCCGACCGGATTTTTCAAGTCCGGATTCAAGGCGAGATTATCTTCAAAAGAAGCGATAATTCCATTTCGCCCTTCTATTGTAGATACATCTTTACAGTCTATAAGACGCCATTCATTACAGGGCATGCCGTCGGGATTATCCTTCTTTCGGCGGGTGACATAATCGACGCAACCGCCAAAACTTCCGCCTTTTGTTATCTTGCCCATCATACGCTGTCGGGTGTATTACGATAGACTTTTATCAGTGAAAGGACAAAATCCTTGCACTGAATTATCTCTCTGTATGTACGGACAATCTGTTCCTCCGAGGCACCACCTTTTAGAATGGCGCCGACAAATTTTGCCGTGCGATTGAGATTTTCGGCGATTCCCTGAAGGTCGCGGATTGCCTTGACATCTCTTGGCGTGAGCCTTTCCACGACTTTACAATGCAATGCCGACTGCCGGATATATTCTGAGCGGTTGAGCCCTGCCATGAGTGTTTTGTCCATCATTACCTGATACTGGTCTATGTCGAATTTCACCGGCACCATGATGGACTTTCGTTCATCCGCCGGGAGCTTTGGGCGTCCTTTACCGGGACGTAAATTGGATTTCTTCATTGGAAATTCAGTTTGAGGTTTGTGACCATCGGGAGCGGAGGGGCGCGAGTCGTTTGAGGATTACTTGTAATACGAAAACATAAACTCGCTCCCTCCAATTCCGAACCCCTGCGATAGTTTCGTGGTGCGCGAAACTATGAGGACTATTTAGCGGTCAAAATGTAGTTGCAATCACGCACTCAGAGCTTGCGCCAGATTTCTATGTCGTCGGCATACTGTTTCAGATGTTCGGCGATGATGGCGTTGGCGTAACTACTGACGGTGGTGCCACGGTCGCCGAGGATTCTGGAAACGCGCTCAAGCCCGTCCCATAGGTCGCCCTCGATGTTCAGGGCATGGCGGTTCACCAGCTTTGTCGGCGCAAGGAATGTAGCCTTGAACTCGGCGAAGTCCGATTTGCGCTGTTGTTTGCCGATACGCTGTTGCTTCGGCTGCTCAGTTACGGCGGTTACGGCTGTTGCATTGGCTGCTGTCTGCTCGTTCTCAAACAGATTGTCAGCGTTGGCAGGTGTGGTGCTGTTAACAGCGGGATTGGAGTTGATAGAGTTATCTGATTTCATGATAAAATCGGGATTAAGAGTTGATACTTTGGATTTGGTTGCATCGGTCAACTCGGTTGACTTGGATGCAGATGTTGATGGTGCTTTTGTTGCTTTCATCACTTGCCTTGTTTGATGGTTGAACTTTGGTTGACAAGAAAATCATTCAAGTCGTTGAACTCGGAGTATAGCGTGGAGCGGTCAATCACGGTTGAGCCATATATGGCTGTCAGCTCGGCGAGTGCTGTTTGTCCGGCATTGTCGTTGTCAAGGTAGCAGTTGATAGTGGTGTAACCTTTGAGATAAGGCACAGCCTTGTTGACATTGACAGCCGAATTGAGGATGATTGCGTCGGTTCCGCTGATGATGCCGAGTGCGAGGGCAGAGAGATAATCAATGAATCCCTCGAACACGGCACACTCTGTTGACGGACCATCTCTTGACCACGGCAGATATGAGATGTTCTTGCGTCCCCGGCAACCTTTGAAATATCTGTTGCGCAGTTCCCAGCCTCCGCTGACATTCTCAAATGCCACGGCAAAATAGCTTTTGCCGTTGACGCTGTAATGAGCCTCCTTGCAGTTCGCCGTGGCGATGTGTGCCGGAATACCACGCTCTTGGAGGTATGCGACAAGTGCGCGGTGTTCCAGTGGCACGACATCAAACCGTTCCATACTCGGTGCAGAGTGTCGCTGGGGATAAGAGGAAGCGACTGTCTGCACAGATGGCACAGGATAGCAGTCCGCGATGCAGCGCATGAGATAGCGCAGGTCGGTTGACTGATACAACTCGGTTGCCAAATCTATGATGTTGCCCCCTTTGCCAATACCGAAGTCATACCAGCAGTTGAGCGTTGTCTCGACCTTGAACGATGGCGTCTGTTCCTGTCGCAACGGCGACTTATACCAGAGCCTCGTTCCTTTTCTCGCCGCCGGCTCGTGTCCGAGACGGGACAAGAAGGCGGCTAAAGGGATTGATTTAATCTCTTTTATCATGGGTTGTAAAATGTTTGGGTGAGCTGGTCTTTGGTTTGGGCCCTATTATATATGCCCTTTTCTAAACCAGACCAGAATTGTGGTTTTCAATAGTAGAAATCCGGATTGTAGATATACTCGCGGTTCTCGTAACGAATCATGCCTTTATTGTCAAGAAAGGTCTTCAAGCCCTTTACCTTGTTGTTGGAATAGGAATGACCACAGGTGGCATATCCGCTTTTGAGGGCAGCCTCGCAGTTTCGGCATCCTTTTATCGGACCGTTGGCGAATACCACGCCCAGTGCCTCGCGATGCTGTTCCTCAGTCAACTCCTTGTATGGATAAGGGTCTTTGGCTTTCTTGCCCGTCTCTGAGAAGACATATCCGCTGGCAATCTCCGGCAGTCCGTAGTCATTGACACGGAAGGCAAATGGGTCGAATTCGGCGGCACGAATCATGGCGGCACAGACCTCCGACACGGTATCATCGGTTTTGCTGCGGCTCACCTGAAGAACGGTCTCAGCCTTGTTGTTCAGTTCTGTGCCGACATGACCACGGGCGTTGTCATCGCTCTTGTTGAGATGCAGGACGGTGTGGATATGAATCTGGAACTTGTCAGTCCATTCCATCAGCTTGCCGATAAGGTCGGTGGACTCCTTGGCGCAGTTGATGTCGTACATCAGGTCGCGCACACCGTCGATGATTACAAGTCCGACATCGGGAGTGTTGATTATCGCCTGTTCGATAACTTCAAGGCGTAATGTGGGTGTAAGCTGGCGCAGGGCGGCAAATTTCAGATTCTCTGGGTGAGTGTCGGTCGGCAATTTCGCCAGTCGCAAGGCTCGTTCCATAACTTTCTGACAATGATACGGACTCTGTTCGGTATCGAAGTAGAGAATTGTGCGCTTGTCGTCGGGAAACTCGGCTGTGTAGCCCAATACCTTGCCGTTGACGAGCGATGCACCGACTATGGCAGCGACGTTGAAGGTCTTTTTGCTCTTTGCCTTACCGGTCGATGCAGAGAAGTTGCCGAGAGTGCCTATGACACTGCCGTTGGCATAGAGCACCTCCGGCGCGGTCTGAATCTCATCGGTGATTCGCAACTGCTTTTCCTCCCAGAGTTTGAGGATGTTCTCTTTCACTTCTTGCATCGGCGACCTCCCTTCTTTGATGACTGGATAAGATCGAGCGCAAGTTGTGCGTCGATAACAATTTTTCTGCCCGTTTGAGTAATGGCATCTTTGATTACGCCACTGTTCTTGATGCGATGCGCGGTTGCTTTGCTGCACTGGAGAAGTTCGCAGAGGCCTTCGATTCCATAGACGAGCCATCGCTTTGCTGTGATAGCTGCACCGTCGGGTTCGATGTTATCCTTGACATTACGGGAATCAAGTAATTCTAAAAGTTGTTCTCCGGTATACTGCCAGAGAGGAAGTTTGAGTAACTGGTCTTTTGTCATACGCAGTGTGGGATTATGTTATACTTTCCGCCCTCTGAGAGAGCGTATCCGAGTATCTCCCGGACACTGCAAAATTACAATCGGTTATGAGTGGTCTGTATGTGGATTCCTGTTCTCCACTTACTAAAACTACCCATCAGAGTATCAGGCTCTAATGGGTAGTATCATAAGGTTTCAAAAGTGGAAATTTGAGTGGTGAAAGTGGTGCGCAAGTGGTATCATGCTCGTTTTTTATGGTTTTTGAAGATTCTGTCAATCTCATCAGCATACTCCCTGCTCGACACACTGGCATCATCGCCCCGTGGATGACAATACTTCTTTTCATAGTAGCTCCACTGAATATCAAGATGAGCGAGAATATCCTCGCGCCACGCCGCTTTGTGCTTGGCCGGAACAATCTCATATAATTTCGATATGAGATAGCACGCCTTGATTTTCTGTTTTGGTCGTATCTTTATAGGTTCATGCTTACCGTGGAGATTGAGCGATGAATGGAACTGAGTCTCGGTACTATCGAAAACATCAGAGCAGATTTCATATAATTCCGACACAAGAATCATCGGGAACAGCTCTTCTTCCCATTGGCGGCATGATTTTATATTGGTCGGATTCTGTTTTGCAGGTTGTTCAGGCGCGGGATAACTGCCATTGTGAACCTGCATCTTTTGTATAAAGGTTTCTCTGCATTTCGGATGTAACTGAATTTCACATGGCGGAAAGTATCTTTCCACCGTGATAAAAATTTTGCGACAGACATTTCGCAACTCATGGTACACATCGAATGAAGGTTTCAACAGAAATTCATCATATTCAACGCTTTCCTGCAATTTCTTAAGAAATTCCCGCTTCTTTTCAAGCCATCCTTCTCGGGTATCCGCCATATGGAATTGCTCGATTTCCTGTTTGTATTTATCTATCGTCCAATCGTCAGGTACCGGGATTTTATGGCAAGCCTTTAGCGCGTACTCATAGTGAGCGGCAATCATATAGAACATCTCCACTTCTTTAAGGAAGTGGTTGCTTTCGTAGCCGTCTATCATGTCTGCCTTGGATTTATTTTTACGTTCTTTGTCCAATTTATAGAATACATTCTGGAATGTATCTATTCTTGTCGCAATCTCAGCACAGTAATTTCTGGTCTGGTTAGCTTGCACCTTTCCGATTTCTCCGGAGGCGTGAGATCCGATGATAGCATTTTCGATGTCGATAGTGCAAAGTTTACTGGTGGCCTCGGCAATTCGCTTGTACAGAATTGTATCCTGTTTGGCTACCAGAGGCACTTTTATAAGCTGCCTCAGGTATTCCAATATTGGCACAACATCTCGTAATGTCGTAGGGTTTGGCATTTGCGGGTGTTACGTTAGAGTGTTATTAATGGTGAGAGCCAATCAAACTCAAACAGCCTTGTTGAATCATTGTGAAATTTTAGCACTCGATAACATAAACACGCGATACCCAATGATAGTTCGCATATCTATTTTAGATACGATTATCAACCTTTATAAACCACGCATTCAAGGCAATTGTATCAGATTTGTATCAAATATACAATTTTTAACATTTTGCGACAGGGCGAAAATAAAGAAAGAGCTGAGTATTATCGACTTAGCTCTTTCTTTGTGTTGCCTTGGAAGGATTCGAACCCTCACAGGCGGAACCAGAATCCGACGTGCTACCATTACACCACAAGGCAGGGTTGCTCGGGGTTGTTTCCCTTTTGCGAGTGCAAAGTTAGGGACAATTTTTGAATTGACAAATTTTTTCGAGATTTTTTTTGAAAAAAATGTGCTTTTGCCTTCCACGAGGAGGTGAAATGGCGATTTTACACATTATATAGGGTATTTGTGCGGGGAAATTCGTAACTTTGCTAAAAATTTTTACCGATGGTATCAAGGTCGCATCTGCTTAAGTTGGTTTTACTGTCAGTGCTGTGTGCAGTGGCGACGTTACCGGCGTACGCTCAGGAGCAGTTCACGCGCGGCATCGAGCAGATATCCTTTGTGCCGAAGGGGCAGTGGATCTCGGGCGTCAGTGTCAGCTACTCGCAGTCGAATCAGGATCACTATCAGTTTCTGGTATTCGAAAATATTTCGGGCGACACGTACACTTTCAAGGTAAGTCCGATGCTGCTGTTTTCTTTTAAGGATAATCTTGCAGCCGGCGGTCGGTTCTCGTATCAACGCCAGCGTGTGCGCCTGTCGACGGCTGACGTGGTGCTTGGCTCAGATACCGAATACAATCTCGACCATCTGTACTCGATCTCGCACAGCTATCATGGGACAGGAGTGTTCCGCCAGTATCTGTCGCTTGGTAACACCACCCGCTTCGGTATATTCAATGAGGTGCAGCTTGAACTCGGTGGCGGACAGTCGAAGCTGGTGAGCGGCTCGGGTGAGGATCTGACCGGCACTTACGAACGCAATTTCTCGCTGAATGTCGGCGTGGCGCCGGGTCTGATAGTTTTCCTCAACAATTATTCGGCGCTTGAGGTGAATGTCGGCGTGCTGGGATTCCAGTATCACAAGACGCGGTCGACAACTGATCAGATTTATATCTCTAACCGCAATTCGTCGGCAGCCAACTTTCGTGTCAACCTGTTTTCGATCACATTCGGTGTGACATTCTATATATGATGAGAAGGTTCGTGACATCGGCTATGGTAATTATGCTGGGGGCGGTCTCGTGCTGGGCGCAGCGTGTGGTGCGCAAGGGCGAAGCTCCGATCGACTCGGTGCGTTATGAAAAAGTAGTGGTCGGAAACGATACGGTCGATGTCGTTATACCCGAGCACAATTTCGGACGATACGACCGAGGCCTTTATAATTATCTTTTCATCCCGAAGGGCAAATGGGCTTTTGGCCTGACGGCATCATACGGGTCGCTCAATACGGATGATTCACAGATTCTGTCGCTGGTCGAAAATGTCGATTTCAAAGGCAAGATTTACTCCATCAAACCTTTCCTGTCGTATTTCATCCGCAATAACCAGTCGGTCGGCATACGGTTCAATTATTCGCGCGGAATAGGCGATCTGGGCAATCTGTCGGTCGATTTCGACGATGATCTGAACTTTGATCTGCGCGACGTGAGCTATTATACGATGAGTTATTCGACGTCGGTGTTCTACCGGAATTATATCGGACTTAACCGAAGCAATCGCTTCGGCGTGTTCAATGAGGTAGACGTAACGGTCGGAAGCGGGTCTACCCGCTTCAAGCGCCCGTATGACGGAAAGCCGCGCGACACGAAGACAACCATAACCCAAGGGAGCATAAATTTCAGTCCGGGCGTGGCAGTCTTTATCCAGGAATTTATGGCATTCAATGTGTCATTCGGTGTATTCGGCCTTAATTTCCGTCGTGAACATCAGATGACCGACGGCGTGGACGAAGGCTCGCGATTCACTTCCGGAGCAAATTTCAAGTTTAATATTTTCAACATCAATTTCGGATTGATGGTCGTGATATAGTCATATGTCAGGAAGGTTGTATAAAATAATTGTCCCTCTTATCGTTGCCGCGGTTGTCGCAGGATGTATCAAGAACGATATACCTTACCCGCGGATTCAGGCCAATTTCCTGACATTCAGTGCGACGGGACAGGACCGCGGGACTGCGATCGATTCCATCAACCGTACCGTCACGCTTTATTTCGGAGAGGAGACCGACATCCAGAACGTAATCATTGAAGAATATACTCTGACTCCGGGCGCGTCGGTGGTCGGGACGGCTCTTGACGCTCCGCTGGATCTGTCGCAGGCACAGCATGTCGTGCTGCATCTGTATCAGGACTGGTTATGGACAATAACGGGTGTGCAGAATATCGAGCGGTATTTTACCGTGAGCGGCCAGGTGGGCGCATCGTTCATCGATGTGCCGGGACGCCGGGTTGTGGTATATATTAATTCAAAGCAGCCCCTCAACAGAGTCCTGGTAGAGTCTGTCAAACTCGGACCGACGGGATCGGTGCTTACGCCATTTCTTGAAGGCGAATATGTCGATCTGTCGCGTCCGCTCGAAGTAAAGTTGCAGGCTTACGGCCGCGTGACCACGTGGACGATATTTGCCGAGCATACTGACGCCGAGGTGACGACATCGCGCGCGGATGCCTGGACCAATGTAGCATGGATTTACGGAGAGGCCCAGGCAGGGAAGAATAACGGCATCCAGTACCGTATCGAAGGTGACACGGAATGGACCACTGTGCCGGCTGCCGACGTGACTCATGACGGCGGCAACTTCTGTGCGCGAATCATACATCTTTCGCCCGAGACGGCCTATGAGGCCCGTGCGTTCTCGGATGACGCATACGGCGATGTGCTGAAGTTTACGACAGGTTCGGTCATTCAGGTGCCGAATACCAACCTTGACGAATGGTGGCTTGACGGCAAGGTGTGGAATCCGTGGCCCGAGGGCGGCACTCCGTACTGGGATACCGGCAACAAGGGTGCCACTACGCTGGGACCGTCGAACAGCACGCCAACTGACGACACGTCGACGGGCAGCGGATGGGCCGCGCGTCTTGAGACCAAATTTGTCGGTATCGGAGCGCTGGGCAAGCTTGCCGCGGGTAATCTGTTTGTGGGACTTTACTACAAGACGGACGGGACGAACGGTATATTGCATTTCGGCCGTCCGTTCACGGAGCGCCCGACCAAACTTCGGGGATATCTGAAGTATACCTCGTCGACAATCAATTACGCATCAGAAGAATGGGCCGACCTTAAGGGGCAGCCGGACACGTGTATCGTGTGGTGTGCGCTGATCGATCAGAACGAGCCGTTCGAAATACGTACCAATCCGCGCAACCGCCAGCTGTTTGATTCCGAAGGATCATATGTAGTGGCTTACGGCAAGGTGCAGTTCGGACAGACAATCGAGAATTACATTCCGTTTGAGTTCGAACTTGATTACAAGTCAACCTCCCGCGTACCCAAATATATACTTATAACGGCTTCGGCCAGCAAATACGGCGACTATTTCACGGGAGGGGCCGGATCGGTCCTCTATCTCGATGACCTTGAGTTGCTCTATGACTATTGATGCCGGTTTTGTCAGCATGCAGTTACATGACAGTTACGACTATTGACAGAAAGAAAACAAATTTGTAACTTTGTGCTACATTTAATATGAATCATGGAAAAATCATTGACAATAGACGGCATTAAGATCAATTACCGCCATGGCGGCAAGGGTGATCCTGTCATTCTGATGCATGGCTGGGGCTGCGACAGCAGCGCTCTCGGGCTTTTCGAGCGCGTCGGCCTTGAAAACCATACCGTCTATAATATAGACCTCCCGGGATTCGGCAAATCGGAAGAACCGCTTAAGCCCTGGGGAGTCGAGGAATATACCCGGATGCTTGAAAATTTCTGCAAGGAACTCGGTATTGTCAACCCTGTTGTTCTCGGGCATTCATTCGGCGGACGCATTGCGTTGCTTTTCGCGTCCCGAAACAAGGTACGGAAACTGGTGCTGGTCGATGCGGCCGGAGTGAAGCCCCGCCGCTCGCTCAAGTACTATCTGAAAGTATATTCATTCAAGCTCTGCCGGATGATCTATCCTGCCTTGGTCGGAAAAGAAAAGGCTCAGCAGAAGATCGAGGCAATGCGTTCCAGACGCGGATCCTACGACTACAACAATTGTTCGCCGATGATGCGTAAGGTCATGGTAAATGTGGTGAACACGGATCTGCGTTGGTGCATGAAAAAGATACAGGCGCCTACACTTCTGCTCTGGGGCGAGAACGACACTGCTACACCCATGCGCGATGCGCGTATCATGCTCAAGCGTATTCCCGATTCGGGTCTGATATCCTTTGCCGGCGCAGGCCATTTCTCCTTTGTTGACAATCCTTATCAGTCGGCAGCCGCCGTACGCCGGTTCCTGATGCAGGCTCCCCAGTAAAAACAAATCTATGGAAACAGTCATATACAGTATTGTACTTGATCTGATCTGCGTCTGTCAGTTTCTTGAGCTTTCGCGCGATCTGATGATGTATCAGCAGAACTCCTATCGTCCCGAACGATACCGCCGCTGGCTCAGTGAATCGGGCGACACGACGTCGCTTTGGCGTCTGCTCGCTCTTGTGATCTTCTTCATAGCCATCTCGACGCTTTCCCATCCTTATGCGTCGGCGGCTCTGACAGGCATGTTCGGCCTGACGATGGCATGGAACCTTGCGGTAAAAAAATATAAGAAACCGCTTGCATGGACTGCGCGTGCACGCCGCATCTACGCTACAGCCGTGATTCTGACGGCCGGTATCGCTGTCGCGTCGGTATTTCTTTTTGCTGACACTGATTCGGCGTCTTCGATACTTTTCACTCTTTCGATCGCCATGCTCGGCTGCTTCTGCGGCTCGCATCTGATCATTGTGGCGAGCGGATACTTGCTTATGCCAATCGAAAAGGCCATTAACCGGCGCTACTATAACGATGCGGCGCGGCGACTCGCTGCCATGCCTGATCTCACGATTGTCGGAATTACCGGCAGCTACGGCAAGACGAGCACAAAGCATTATCTTCACCGTATCCTCTCGGAGCAGTTCGACACGCTGATGACCCCCGGGAGCTATAATACGACTTTAGGTGTCATCCGTACAGTACGTGAGATGCTCAAGTCCTACAATGAGGTCTTCATTGTCGAGATGGGAGCCAAGCAGCCCGGTGATATTAAGGAAATCTGCGATCTGGTCCATCCTTCAGTCGGCATTGTAACGGCAGTCGGTCCGCAGCATTTAGAGTCGTTCAAGACCATCGATCGGGTGCAGTCGACAAAATTCGAGCTTGTCGATGCACTGCCATCCGGCGGACTGGCTGTCGTAAACAACGATTTCGAAAAGATCGCCGACCGGAAAGTCTGCAACACCGAGTGTCTGCGTTATGCCGTTTCCTCAAAGAATGCCGATTATAGAGCGGTGGATGTGACATACAGTCCGACAGGAACCACATTCAGAGTCGTTGGCCCCGACGGTTACTCGCTGGCGCTGAGTACGCGTCTGATGGGCGAGGTAAACGTCAGCGACCTGCTTGCCGCCGTCATTGTGGCACACCGTCTCGGTGTGAGCGACGCGAATATCGCGGCAGCTGTTGCGTCCATCGATCCGGTAGAGCATCGTCTTTCTGTTAAAAAGACCCCGGGCGGCATCACTATTCTTGACGATGCCTTCAACAGTAATCCCGTGGGGTCACGCATGGCGCTCGAGGTCCTGGGCAGCATGGGACCGGGGAAGCGCATCGTCATCACACCGGGCATGATAGAGCTTGGCGACAGGCAGTATGAGCTGAATAAGGAATTCGGGCGCAATGTGGCCCTGCATTCCGACATAGCCATAATAGTCGGACAATACAACCGCGAAGCCATCATCGACGGCATAGGTGAAGAAGGACGCCTGGCCAAGGATGCCGTGCATACGGTCGATACTTTTGCTGAGGCGCAGAAACTTTTGACCTCACTCGTCGTTAAAGATGATGTGGTGCTTTATGAAAACGATTTACCTGACACATTTAAATAATTCGCAAACGTGATATGAAAACTGTTGTAGGCGTGTTTTTTGGCGGCCGTTCCACCGAGCATGAGATCTCCGTGATTTCAGCCAATCAGGCTATGGCTGCCATGAATCCTGACAAATACGAGATTATACCGATATATATATCAAAAGACGGCCGATGGTACACCGGCCGCGAGCTGACCACACTGTCGAATTATCGCCATCCGGAGCAGCTGCTGCAGAAGTGCACCGAGGTGTATATGCGCCCGGTCTACGGCGACTTCAATCTGTACAATGTCAGGAAGCCCATGTTTGGCAAAGATGTGCTCGCGACACTTGACGTCGCTATTCCGGTCTTTCATGGTACAAATGTGGAGGACGGAAAGTTCGAGGGCGTTCTGGAGACAATCGGCATTCCTTATGCGGGATGCAACACGCTTGCATCGGCCAACGGTATGGACAAGATCACCATGAAGATGATTCTGCGTGCCGACGGCATACCCGTGGTTGACTACGTGTGGATGACTGACCGCCAGTGGACGGCCGATCGCGACGAGATGGTCCGCAAGGTCGAGGAGACTCTCGGGTATCCTGTCATCGTGAAGCCCGCTGACCTCGGCTCGAGTATCGGTATCGGCGTGGCACATGACCGGGAGCAACTTATCATGAGGCTTGATGAAGCCGCACGATTCTCGCGCAGACTTATCGTAGAGCATATGGTCACGGCCCTGAGGGAGATCAACTGCTCGGTATTGGGCGATGTCGATGAATACGAGACATCCGTGCTTGAAGAGCCCATTAAGGCAGAGGAAATCCTGTCGTACGGCGACAAATACATGGGAGGCGGAATGCATGCCGCACAGAAGCGTATTCCCGCGCAACTTCCCGATGACCAGGCCGAGGAATGCCGCCGGCTTGCCGGTGAGACTTTCCGTGTACTTTCATGTCACGGCGTGAGTCGTGTCGATCTGATCATCGATGATGCTATCGGAAAGGTGTATGTCAATGAGATTAATACGATACCCGGATCATTGTCGTACTATCTTTGGGAAGCAGCCGGACTGCCGTTTGACCAGCTGATGGACCGGCTGGTTAAACTGGCGCTCAAGCGCCGCCGCGACGAACAGGGCAAGACGACCAGTTTCTCCCAAAATATCTTTGCCATGGGCGGAGGTGTTAAAGGCGGCTTGAAAAAGTAACATTCCGGACATATAATACAGACGAGTGGACCGGCGGCTGTCAGTCCACTCGTTTTTGTAATAAAATGTTTGAATTTTAGTTAAATCATATATTTTTTGTTGGCGATAAAAAAATAATTCATTAACTTTGAACTAAAGCGGGACAAAATCATTTAAAATAAATCAGTATTTGGAAACTATGGCATAAAATTTGCTCAAGCATATTGTATATTTAAGTACTGTTTCAGATAGATGGAGAACAAATTTTCAGATAAATTCAAGCTCGTCATGACAGAAGCGCGCCAGCAGGCGATCAGGCATAATAATCCCGTTATCGGGCCTGAACACCTTTTGCTTGCCATTTTGTCAGATGCCGGCGGTGAGGCGTACGTCACAATAGATTCTATTGTCGACGGTAACCGTCTTGCCGAAATGCTGGCTGTTCTCGATGAGTCGATGTTCGAGATCACCGGCGCGCGCAACCGTGATGTGACGCTCAGTGATCTGACGGCACGTATATCAAAGCTTTCAATTCTCGAGGCACGGATGCTCAAGGACGAGGTCATTGATGACCTGCATCTGCTGCTCGCAATATTTCATAATTATGAAGTGCAGTCTATGGACTATTTCAAGCCGTTTATAAATGCCGGCATCACATATCAGGCTCTGATGAAGGCTGTCGGGCAGCATCGCGGCACACCCGTGGCGGGTGCCGGATTTGCAGGCGACGATGAAGATGACAGCGGCGAGCGTCAGCATCCTGAAGAGGCGCAGCCGTCGGGAATGTCGTTCGGCAGTCGCGGAAAGTCGTCGGGCGCCGCACGCAAGCAGGCAGGCACTGATACGCCTATGCTTGACAAGTTCGGTCACGATATGACAAAGTCGGCTGCCGCCGGGCAGCTTGACCCTGTGGTGGGCCGCCAGACAGAAATCGAGCGGCTTGCACAGATACTGAGCCGCCGCAAGAAGAACAATCCGGTGCTAATCGGCGAACCGGGCGTGGGTAAATCGGCTATTGTCGAGGGGCTGGCTCTGCGCATCATCAACCATCAGGTACCCCGCGTGCTTTTCAACAAGCGCGTGGTGGCTCTCGACATGGCGTCGCTGGTAGCCGGTACAAAGTACCGCGGCGAGTTTGAGGAACGTGTAAAGGCCATTCTCACCGAACTGTCGAAGAACAAGGATATCATCCTTTTCATCGACGAGATACATACCATAGTCGGAGCAGGCAACGCTCAGGGACAGATGGATGCCGCCAATATGCTCAAGCCGGCGCTTGCCCGCGGCGAGCTGCAGTGTATCGGAGCGACGACTCTCGACGAGTACCGTGTCAATATAGAGAAGGACGGGGCGCTCGAGCGTCGCTTCCAGAAGGTGATGGTCGAGCCGACCACTGCCGAGGAAACGGTTACGATTCTCAACAACATAAAGCCCAAGTACGAAGCTCACCACAACGTCAGCTATACTGACGGTGCAATCGAGGCGTGCGTCAAACTGACAGACCGCTACGTTTCGGACCGCAACTTTCCCGACAAGGCTATCGATGCCCTTGACGAGGCGGGTGCCCGCGCGCACATCATCAACGTGGCGGTTCCTGAGACCATCGAGGAGCTCGAACGGCAAATAGAGGAGGCTACCAAGAACAAGCTTGAGGCAGCTCACTCGCAGAACTTCGAACTTGCGGCCGTGTGGCGTGACCGCGCACAAAAACTCGGCGAGGAACTTGAATCGGCAAAGGCCGACTGGGAGAAATCGCTTGAAGAGAACCGCGTCACAGTCGACGAGGACAAGGTAGCCGAGGTAGTTGCCATGATGACGGGGGTCCCCGTGCAGCGGGTTGCCCAGGCGGAAGGTCTGCGGCTTCTTGAGATGGGACCGACTCTGCACAAGGCGATTATCGGACAGGACGACGCCATCGACAAGATTGCGAAAGCAATCCGCCGCAACCGCATAGGCCTCAAGGATCCCAATAAGCCGATCGGCTCGTTCATGTTTCTCGGTCCGACCGGCGTCGGCAAGACGCATCTTGCCAAGAAACTGGCTGAATTTCTCTTCGACTCTGCCGAGACGCTGATCCGCATTGACATGAGCGAGTACATGGAGAAATTCACCGTGTCGCGTCTGGTCGGTGCACCTCCCGGCTATGTCGGATATGACGAGGGTGGACAGCTTACCGAGGCAGTCCGCCGGCATCCATATTCAGTGGTACTTCTCGACGAGATCGAGAAGGCACATCCCGACGTATTCAACCTGCTGCTACAGGTTCTCGACGAGGGACGTCTGACCGACTCGATGGGGCGCCGCATCGATTTCAAGAATACGATCATAATCATGACCTCGAACATCGGCACACGTCAGCTTAAGGATTTCGGCACAGGTGTTGGCTTCAACACCGGCAATGCCGAGGCCGACGCCGATGCACGGCATGCGGTGATCCGCAAGGCTCTCAATAAGGCTTTCTCGCCCGAATTCCTCAACCGTGTCGATGACATAATCATGTTCGATCAGCTTTCGCGCGAGGCCATATTCCAGATCATAGACATCGAGATCGAGGGATTCCGCAAGCGTCTGACAGATCTCGGCTACTCACTTGAACTGACTGACGCCGCCAAGGATTTCATTGCCGGAAAGGGATATGATCCGCAGTACGGAGCGCGGCCCCTCAAACGCGCCATTCAGAAGTATCTCGAGGACGAACTGGCCGAGCTGATACTCTCTGCGACACTGTTGCCCGGCAACAAGGTAACAGTTGACTACGATAGCGAAACCGGAAAAATCAAGTCAACCGTAACGGATTGATCTCATGCATCTATAAAAACGAAGCATCCGGCAGATTCAAACCTGCCGGATGCTTCGTTTTTATAGATGATCGGTTACCAGATAACCACGCGCTCTTCTGCGGGGCGGAACATCGGATCGCCTTCCTTGATGTCAAAAGCCTTGAAGAAGGGTTCGATATTACGCAGCGATGCGTTCACACGCCATTTGCCCAGCGAGTGCGGATCGGTCTTGGTGCGTTTGAGTATCTCGGCCTCGCGGATGTTGCCGGCCCATACGTTGGCGTAAGCGAGGTAGAAACGCTGGTCAGGGGTGAAGCCATCGATTGTCTCGCCTTCGTTGCCTTCGCCCAAAGCGTTGTGATAAGCGGTATATGCCACGCGCAGGCCGCCCTGATCGGCAATGTTTTCACCGAGAGTGAAGCGGCCGTTGGCATGAACTCCGGGAGCGACCTCTATCGCATCGAATTGAGCGGCAAGACCGTCGGCAAGTTTTGTGAAAGCTTCGGCATCAGCGTCGGTCCACCAGTTTGAGAAATTACCGTCCTTGTCGAACTGACGGCCCTGGTCATCGAATCCGTGCGTCATTTCGTGACCGATAACTACGCCGATGGCTCCGTAGTTCTCGGCATCATCGGCCTGGGGATTGAAGTATGGAGCCTGGAGAATGCCGGCCGGGAAACAGATCTCGTTGGTAGTCGGATTGTAATAGGCATTTACGGTCTGAGGCGACATGTACCAGCGGTCGCGGTCGACGGGCTTGCCGTAGTCGGCTGTGTTCAGGTCGGAGTTGAATTTGATGGCGGCCTGTACGTTCTGCCAGTAGGATTTCGACGGGTCAATGGTCAGAGCTGTGTAATCGCGCCACTTGTCGGGATAACCGATCTTGATGGTGAAGGTGGCGAGTTTTTCGAGAGCGCGTGCCTTGGTGTCGTCGCTCATCCACGTCAGATTCTGTATGTGCTGTCCGAGCGCTGTCTGCAGATTGTGGACGAGTCTGAGCATCTGCTCCTTGGCCTCGGGCGGAAAGTATTGTGCGACATAAAGTTCACCGAGAGCCTCGCCCATCATGCCGTTGGGAACCGAGAGTGCGCGCTTCCAGCGAGGCGACTGCTGTTTCACACCCGACATGACCTGTGCGAGTGCGAACTCGGCGTTTACAAAGTCATCGCTCAGATAAGATGCCGCCGACTGCAGATAGCCTGCCGTGAGATAGTCGCGGATGGCCTTGTCAGAGAAAGTTCCGAGAATGTCGTTGACAGCTTCCAGCGATTTGGGCTGGCCTACGATCACGGTATCGATTGCGTTGATGCCCTGCTTGGCGAAGTAGCGTTTAAGATCGACATTGGGATACTTGGCGGCAAGGTCGGCCATGGACATGGGATTGTAGCTTGCAGCCGGGTCACGGAGTTCCTCGCGCGACATCGCAGCCTTGGCGAGGGCCGTCTCGATATCGATTACGTTGGCCACGAAGTCGTAGGCCGCCGCATCGTCCATACCTATCAGGTTGGCAAGAGTATGGAGGTAGTTGCGGTAGGCCATCAGTACTTTGACAGTGTTTTCTGAATTCTCAAGATAGTAGTCGCGGTCGCCCAGTCCGAGGCCGCCCTGGCTCCAGTACATGACATTGCGGTTGGCGTCCATCATGTCCGATTCGACATATGTGCCGAAAAAGCCGCTTATGCCGGGCATTGTCGCCAGCAGGTCGACAACCTGTCCGCGGGGAGTGTTTGCGATCACCTGCAGATCGGCGAACACAGGCGCCGCGCCTTCGCGGTTAAGACGGACTGTGTCCATGCCGAGTGCATAGAGGTCGGCTATCTTGCGTGCATTGGAGCCCTCGGCTTCTTTTGAAGCGTCGAGCCCGAGCACGAGATCGCGTACCTGGGTACGGTTTAACTCGCCGAGCTGATCGAATGTGCCGAAACGCGAGAATTCGTCTGAAAGCGGATGTGCGTTCATCCAACCGCCACAGGCATACTGATAGAAATCAGTGCCGGGGCTTACTGTCGGGTCAAGATTTGCCCTGTCGACGCCTTTGGGAGTCAATGCCGACGCCCCGAAAGGCAAAATCAGTGTCATGGCCATTGCAGCCATAATGTTCTTATTCATTTCGATGTAAATTTGTTTCTTACAAAGTTACAAATTTTAAGCCGAATACGTGCGCCCTTTATCGCAGATATTTTTCGTAGAAGGCTATATATGCTTCATTGACAAGGCGGTTGCCTCCGGGAGTGGGATAATCGCCCGAGAAGTACCAGTCGCCGGGATGATCGGGAATGGCCTTGTGCATCCCGTCCAGTGTCTGATAGAGTATTTCGACCTGAGCACGCGGCGGATTCTTGCTCTCCTCGACGAGGAGACGTGCGATACGGTCGGAAATTTCTTTGTCGGTGAACGGTGCGTAAATGGCTTTCACACAATTGACTCTCGCGCTGTCTGGCAGCTCGCGCTGTCTCAGACACTCGGTGTAAGTCTGCTCTATTACCGAGCGGCGTCCGGTCTCCTGCAGCAAGCGTATGGCCGCATGGAAGGCTATGAATTGTCCTAAACTCGACATGTCGATGCCGTAGTAGTCGGGATAACGTACTTGCGGCGACGAGCTCACGATTATGATTCTCCTGGGATTCAGACGGTCGAGCTGGCGCAGGATTGATTCCCGAAGAGTGGTGCCACGCACGATGCTGTCATCTATTACAACCAGATTGTCCTCACCCGGAGTCACAGTTCCGTACGTCACATCGTAGACGTGGGCCACCATGTCGTTGCGCGACTCGCCTTCGGTGATGAATGTGCGCATCTTGACGTCCTTGACCGCCACCTTTTCGGCACGGATACGCCGCGCAAGGATCTGTGACAGCTTTTCATCGGTCAGAGTGCCTTCGGCAGCGCATTTACGGATATCTTCGAGCTTGCAGCGGTCGAGCCGATTCTCGAGTTTGCCGAGCATGCCGAAGAAAGCGGCCTCGGCTGTGTTCGGTATGTAGGAAAAGACCGTGTGCTCGACGTCGTAGTCGACCATTTTAAGAAGGTCGCCGACAAGATTCGCGCCCAATGCCTTGCGCTCGCTGTAGATGTCGGCGTCGCTGCCGCGCGAAAAGTAAATGCGTTCGAACGAGCACTGGCGGTTCTCGCCTTCGGGAAGTATGCGGCGGAGATTTATCTCACCGGCTTTGTTGATGATCAGAGCCTCGCCCGGTTTCAGCGGTGTGACCTTGTCGATGGCGACGTCGAAGCAGGTCTGGATGACCGGCCTTTCCGACGCCAGTACCACTACTTCATCATCGTAGTAATAGAATGCCGGACGGATGCCGTTGGGGTCGCGCAGGGCAAACATGTCGCCTGATCCTATGGCGCCGCACATGACGTATCCGCCGTCCCATTCCGGAGCTACCGAGCCAAGAACTTTTGTAAGGTCGAGCCGGTCCTCGATGGTCAGCGCCAGGGTAGGGTCCTCGAGTTTATCGCGTAATTCGCGGTACAGCCGGTGATTTTCCTTGTCGAGGGCGAAGCCGAGCTGTTCGAGAAGCATGTTTGTGTCGCTGTAGATGCGCGGGTGCTGTCCGGTGGCCACGACGTTGTCGAACATCTGGGCAACATTGGTCATGTTGAAATTGCCGCACAGCATGATCGAGCGCGAGCGCCAGTTGTTGCGGCGGAGGACGGGATGCGCGTAGCTGATACCGCTTTTGCCTGTCGTGGAGTACCGAAGATGTCCCATATACAGATTACCGATATATGGCGTGAATTCCTCGACTTCGGTAGCCGGCAGTGAATTGACATTCTGGGGGATTTCTTCGAAAATACGCCCGAATATGGTCGGAATGGCGTCTTTGCCGAGCGCACGGTCGCGGAAAATCAGCTCGTGACCGGCCGGTGCGTGCATTTTTATGACGCCGACACCGGCCGCCTCCTGGCCTCTGTTATGCTGTTTCTCCATCAAGAGATAGAGCTTGTCGAGGCCATAGGTATATGTGCCGTATTTCTTCCGATAGTATTCCAGCGGTTTGCGCAGCCTGATCATCGCTACGCCGCATTCGTGTTTGAGTGGTTCCATTAGCGGATAAAGAGTAATTCGCGATATTTGGGGAGCGGCCACATTTCGTTGTCGACCATCAGTTCGAGTTTGTCGATATGGCGGCGTATTATTTCCATCGGCGGCACGACATTGTCGTGATACGCTACAGCCTTCTCGCGTTCGTTGGTCAGGGCATTCGCGGATTTGCGGGCCTCGATCATACGGTCGGTCTCGGTCTTGATGATATCCATGTGGTCGCTGATCTTTTCAATTGTGTCCAGGTCATGGGCTACTATCTTGGCGCCCTTTACTCCCGGGAAAAGGGATTTCACCTTAACCACGTTGTCGACCAGCATCGACTGGTAGCGTGTAGCTACCGGTATGATATGGTTGATGGCCAGGTCGCCGAGGACGCGGGCCTCGATCTGAACCTTTTTGGCGTACATCTCCCACTTGACTTCGTTGCGGGCCTGGAGCTCAATCTCTGAAAATACACCTGTGCGGCGGAACATGTCCACCGATGACGGTTTAAGATATGCGTCGAATATTCTCGGGGCAGCGGTCTCGCAGTCGAGTCCACGGGCTGCAGCTTCCGCTTTCCATTCGTCGGAATATCCGTTGCCGTCGAAATGGATGGCTTTGGATGACTTGATCAGGCGGCGGAGTTCTTCGAGGATGGCATCCTCGAGATTCTTTCCGGCGGCTGTCTCGGATGCTACCTTGTCGTAGAATTTGTTGAGCTGATCGGCTACTGCCGCATTAAGCACAATCATGGCGCAGGCGCAGTTGGCTGACGAGCCTACGGCACGGAATTCGAAGCGATTGCCGGTGAAGGCGAAAGGCGACGTACGGTTGCGGTCGGTGTTGTCGACAAGAATCTCGGGAATCTGTGCCAGACCTACTGAGATTCCTTCTTTTTTGGCTATTGCACTTAGCTGTGCCTTGGTCGCATTCTCGAGTTTGTCGAGAATGTCGGCGATGGCTTTGCCGGTAAAGATCGATATGATTGCCGGGGGAGCTTCGTTGGCTCCCAGTCGGTGACAGTTGGTGGCCGACATAATGGAAGCTTTGAGCAGACCGTTATGGTCATGTACAGCAGCCATTACGTTTATGATAAAGGTGAGGAACTGCAGATTGTCACGGTCGGTCTTGCCGGGAGAGAACAGCATGGCGCCGCGGTCGGTCCCCAGGCTCCAGTTGTTGTGTTTGCCTGAGCCGTTGACGCCGGCGAACGGCTTTTCGTGGAGCAGCACTCGGAAGTTGTGGCGTCGGGCAACTTCGCCCATAAGCGTCATGATGAGCTGGTTGTGATCGTTGGCAAGGTTGGTTTCCTCGAAGATGGGGGCAAGTTCGAACTGATTGGGCGCCACTTCGTTGTGACGGGTCTTGACGGGTATTCCGAGCTTGTGTGCCTCGATTTCGAGGTCGAGCATGAAGGCCTCAACACGCGACGGGATTGCGCCGAAATAATGGTCTTCGAGCTGCTGGTTCTTTGCGCTCTCGTGTCCCATAAGAGTGCGCCCTGTCAGCACCAGGTCGGGGCGTGCCGAGTAAAGGGCCTCGTCTACAAGAAAGTATTCCTGCTCCCAGCCGAGATATGACCTGACATGTTTTACTTCCGGGTCGAAGAAGCGGGCGACTTTTGTGGCCGCTACGTCTACGGCATTGAGTGCACGGAGCAGAGGTGTCTTGTAGTCAAGACATTCGCCGGTATAGGATATGAATATTGTTGGTATACACAGAGTGCCGTCGAGAATGAATGCCGGAGACGATATGTCCCAGGCCGAATATCCTCGGGCCTCGAAAGTGTTGCGGATGCCTCCGTTGGGGAACGATGAAGCGTCGGGTTCCTGCTGAACGAGCAGTTTTCCGGAAAACTCTTCGACCACTCCGCCTTTGCCGTCGTGTTCCACGAATGCGTCGTGCTTCTCGGCAGTACCGTCGGTCAGCGGGTGGAACCAGTGAGTATAGTGTCGTGCGCCGTTGTCGATTGCCCAGCGTTTCATGCCGTCGGCCACGCTGTCGGCCAGCTCGCGGCTGATGGGCTTCTTTTCTTCGATGGCGGTGATGAGCTTGTCGTAGGTGTCCTTGGGCAGATACTCAAACATGGTCTTGCGATTGAACACCGCCTTGGCATAGTAGGTCTGAGGTCGTTCGTCGGGAATTGAAACACTGACTGCCTTGCGGTCAAAGGCCTCTTCTACTACCTTGAATCTCAAAGATGTTGACATAACGATTGTGTAAGTACAGTATAATATATTATGTTTTCAGACACTGGAGTAAGGGGCCTCGCCTGCGGGACTGCCGCGTAGCGGCATCCGGGGCGAAGTCTGCTGATGTATGTAGCCTTCATGTGTTATAAATAAAATCGCGTCACAGCCCTTGTGCCGATGGATACCGGCCTGTATGGCGTGTGACGCGTATTGTGTAAAAGCAATCTGTTTTCCATTGGAAATTATTCGCTGCAAAGTTACAAATTTTGTAATCGTGCTGCAATAAAAATCCAATAAAATTTTAATGATTCTTCGTCATTGTCTGTCTTCGAGAATATATAGGGCGCGTGGAACAAAGGTCATTTCCGGCTGGATAATGATGTCTTCTCCTGTGATGACGTCATGCATTTTTGATCCGAACGGCAGTACTTCGACAGTCTGTTCCATAGGGATGGTGATTTCGGAGTCAGTTCCGTTCATCATGACCACGATGCGTCGGTCGCCGTACTTGCGTTCGTAGGTATAGAGACCGTTATCGGGCGCGAAATGTTTCAGAGAACCTTTGCTGATCGCTTCATTTCCTTTGCGGTAATGAAGCAGTTTCGACATGAAGTCGAATGCTTCGTTCTGCTGCCCGTCACGTCCTTCGCGTGTGAAAACTGTAGAATCGTCATCCGGAAAGCCGCCAGGCATGTCGAGGCGTATGTAACCGTCGCCTTTAGCCTTGGAACCGTGCATCAGGATTTCTGTCCCGTAATATATCTGCGGGATGCCGCGGGAGGTCAGCAGAAATGCAACCGCCTGTTTCCACCATCCAAGGTTCTCGGGAACTTCAAGTAGGAAACGGTCTGTGTCGTGGTTGTCGAGGAAGGTCATGATGTGGGACGGATCGGGAAAAAGGTAGTCCAGGGCCAGGTGGTCGTAGATCTTGTTAAGGCCGCCGCGGTTGTCGGTCTGCCCCGAGAAAGCATCTCGCGAATTTACACAGAAAGCAAAGTCCATCACGGTCGGCAGCTGTGTGTCCGTGCCTTTGTTCACGAATGAATTTTTCTGCCAGAATGCTTCGGCGCCCTCGTTGTTGTACCAGCATTCGCCTACGATATTGTAACCGGGATATTCCGTCTCTATGGCCTTGAGCCAGCGGGCCATGCCGTCGAGGTCGGCATAAGGATGTGTGTCCATGCGTATGCCGTCGATCTTGGATTCCTCTATCCACCATATTGAATTCTGGATAAGATACGTCATCAGATGCGGATTGCGCTGATTCAGATCCGGCATCGAAGGCACGAACCATCCGTCTACGGCCTTCTTGTAGTCGTAATCGCTTGCATAGGGGTCGAAAATAGTGGTGAGGCGGTGGTTGGTCTGTACATACTCGTCGGGGAAATTTATCCAGTCTTTCGAAGGCTTGTCACTGAGCCACGGATGGGAGGATCCGCAGTGATTGAATATCATGTCCATCACTACTTTTATGCCGCGGCTGTGTGCGTCGCCGATGAATTCCGACCATTCGCTGTTGCTGCCAAAGCGTGGATCGATTCTATAATAGTCGGTTGTGGCGTATCCGTGATATGATCCGCCCGGCATGTCATTTTCAAGCACGGGATTGACCCATACGGCAGTCACGCCGAGTGTGTCTATATAATCGAGATGCTGTCTGATTCCGGCGATGTCGCCGCCATGGCGTCCGGAAGGATTTTCGCGATCATCGACTGTCGTGTTGTTGAGCACGGCGGCTCCTTTTTCCGATGCGTCGCTGCCTTTGGCAAAACGGTCGGGCATTATCAGGTAAAGCACGTCCGAGGCATCGAATCCCTTGTATTCACTGCCGGCCTTGTCGCGCTTTTTAAGTGCATAGCTGTAAGTCTGTTTCTTTTTGCCAAGTTTGAAGTGAAACTCGAGATCTCCTTGCTTTGCGTCCTTACTTATATTGAGATATACAAAGAGATAGTTCGGGCCATCAAGGCGGACGACGCTGTCAATCGTCACGCCCGGATACTCAAGGGCCACTTCTGCTGCATTTATGCCCGGGCCATGGAACATCAGTTGCACAGACGGGTTTTCCATACCTGTCCACCAATGAGGCGGATCAACGCGGTCGATGAGCGCTTTCGGTGCCGCCGAGGCGGCTGTTGCGCCGAACAATGCGAGTGCCATTGTCAGAATTTTGAGAATTTTCATGGGTTTGATAACTGAATTATTTGCAAATCTACAAATTAAAACGCACTCATCCAAATGAATCGATACAAAAAAAGCAGGCTTGCGGCCTGCTGAATCGCTGTGGACGTTGTGTGGGGTCAGAGTTGCGCCAGAATTTCGCGTCGCAGTCCGGCGTCTTCGCCGAACACACCGTTGTATTCGACAGTCACTGTGGATGCGTCCTGCTTTTCCACGCCGCGCATCTTCATGCACAGATGTTCAGCCTCGCATTTGACAATTACGCCTCGTGCGTTGAGAGTCCGGCGTACGATATCACAGATTTCCTGTGTGAGACGTTCCTGAACCTGCAGCCTGCGCGCGCAGATATTTACTACCCGGGCCAGTTTGCTCAGGCCCACGATTGAATCGCCCGGCAGATACGCCACAGATACTTTTCCGAAGAAAGGCAGCACATGGTGCTCGCACAGCGAATAGAATTCGATATCGCGCACGATGACCACTTTTGAGCCTTCATGTCTGAAAATGGCTGAATGCATTACTTCATCGGCATCCGCGCGATATCCTGAGGTAAGATAATACAAGGCTTTGGCCGAGCGCATCGGAGTCTTCAGGAGACCTTCGCGGCCGGTATCGTCGCCGAGCAGCGTGATGATTTCCTGCATCCGCTCGGCTATCATGCCGATGCGCTGCTCATCTGTGAGTTTTTCTACTTCTCTGGTGTCCAATTTATTGACCTTTAAATATTAAATTACCGCTTCAATCAGTGATTTATGCGATCGCGGACTACGCGCAGCTGTGAGCCGTAGCCGGGGAAAGCCGCGCGTATGGCCTGCATGGCTGCTTCTGCTTCCGAACGAGTCTTGAAATCACCTACTTTTACACGCCAATACGGCGAATTGAACTGAATGTAAGCGTTCAGTTCCGGAAAGCGGCCTACGATCTGATTACGGCGAGCCTGCGCATTCTGCTTGGCCGTCCGCACGTCGTTGTCATCGAAAACAAGCACACGGTATCCTACACGTGTAGTCGGCTGAGTGGCGGATGCCGACGGGGACTGATCTTCGTCGGAGGCCGTCTGACTGTTTCCTGGCACTCCCGGTGCAAGGCGCTGCAGCAGGTTGTCAGGGCAGTTGATGACGATGCGGTTACCGTCCTCGATATGCGACACAACAGTCGAATCAGATGCCGGTTCGGCACTTGACACGGCTGCCGGATTTGCGGCGAGCAATATTGCTGTGAGGATAAGCTGCTTTATTTTCATAGAAATTTTAAAGGTGCGGCCGCTGCGCACGACAGTAGCCGCACCGCTTTAGCTTGGTTTGTAATCAGAAAGCGTTTACAATGCCCATAAAGTCGGCGCATTTGAGCGAGGCGCCGCCGATAAGGCCGCCGTCCACGTCGGGTTTGGCGAAGAGTTCGGCTGCGTTAGAGGGCTTGCAGGAACCACCGTACAGGATCGATGTGTTCTCAGCTACTTCGTTACCGTACTTGGCGGCGATAGTAGCGCGGATGTGTGCGTGCATGTCCTCTGCCTGGTCGGCGGTGGCAGTCTTGCCGGTGCCGATGGCCCATACGGGTTCGTAAGCGAGGATGATCTTCGAGAATTCGTCAGCGGTGAGGTGGAACAGAGCGTCCTCGATCTGTTTCTTTACTACATCGTTGTATGTGCCGTTCTCGCGTTCCTCGAGCACTTCGCCGATGCAGAAGATCGGGGTCAGGCCGTTGGCGAGGGCGAGGGCCAGCTTCTCGCGGAGGATCTCCGAAGTCTCGCCATAGTACTGGCGACGCTCCGAGTGGCCCAAAATTACGTATGTGGCGCCGGTCGAGGCAACCATTTCGGCCGATACTTCGCCGGTGTATGCGCCCTTGGCGTGGTCGGCGCAGTTTTCAGCGCCCAGGCCGAGCTTGTTCTGGTCGATTACAGCAGCTATGGGGGCAAGGTGGGTGAACGGCACGCAGATGATTACGTCGCAGTTGGGCTTTGCATCGGCAAGCGCTGCGTTTACTTCGTCGGCAAGTTTCATACCCTCGGGAAGAGTGGTGTTCATTTTCCAGTTGCCTGCTACAATATTCTTTCTCATTTCTTTATGGTTATATGGGTTGTTATTTTTTCGTTTGTGCAAAATTAGCAAAAAACTTCGGAATAGTGCCTGCCGGAGATCAATTATTTTCGGCGTCGGGTATGTCTTCGTATACGTCTTTATTGTGTTTTGTAAAAATTTCCCGTGCCGAAGCGAGAAATGCTTTTGCCGCGGGCCATGTCGAAGAGTCGGCCCACTCGAGACGGAAAGTTCCATTGTCAGTAGGCTGCTCTGTGAAAACGAGCCGGTAGCTTGCATCGCTGACCGTGACGCGGCCGTCGTCGCCGCGTCGGAGCGTGACGCTTGCCAGCATGCCGCCGCGGTTATCGCGCCGGGTCATGTTGGAGATGAAGTTGCCGAGCGAGTAGTACAGCAGCTGCGGGCGGCCGTCCTTGCGGACCGACATTTCTACCGGCTGGATCACATGGGGATGACCGCCGATTATCACATCCACATCAAGCGATTTCAGAAATCCGGCAAGGTCTTTCTGAGTCGCGTTGGGCAAGAGGCGGTTCTCGTCGCCCCAATGTATGCACACGATTATAGCCTCGGCGCCGGCATCGCGTGTCGCTGTGACATCACGTCGGATTCTGTCGCGGTCGATGTAGTCGACCACTACTTCCTTGCCGGGGAGTATGCCGTTAGTGCCGTATGTATAATTGAGGAATCCGACTTTTATATTATTGATGCTGCGCACGAAAGGTACGACTGAGTCGCGCTCGGCAGCTGTCCGGTAAGTGCCGATGTGATCGAGGCCGCGGCGGTCGAGATTGTAGGCGGTCGCACGTAGTCCGCGGTCATTCCGGTCGAGCGTGTGGTTGTTGGCCGTCAGAAAGAGGTCGAATCCGGCGTTCTGCAGTGCATCGACATAGCTTTCCGGAGCGTTGAAACACGGGTAGCCGGAGTAGGGAGGGGCACTGACAGCCGTCTCGAGATTCACTACGGCGTAATCAGCCCCGGAAATGTATGGGGCGATATCGGTGAAATAATCGCTGTAATCGTATGTGTTGTCGCTTTGACGCGCGCAGTCGATCTGCTTCTGATGCATCATCGCGTCGCCGGCGAAAACGATGTTGGCTTCGTCATAACCGAATACCAGCGAGTAGAGAGATACAAATAGAAGCAGAAATTTCATTATCGCACAGCCGCCAGAGTGTTGATCATCAGCATCGCAATTGTCATCGGTCCGACGCCGCCCGGCACGGGCGTTATGTACGAGCATCTGGGGGCCACATTCTCGAAGTCGACGTCGCCGCTGAGACGGAATCCGCTCTTATGCGAAGGGTCGGAGACGCGTGTCGTTCCCACATCAATCACGGTTGCCCCTTCTTTCACCATGTCGGCGGTGACGAACCCAGGCTTACCGAGGGCGGCCACCAGTATGTCGGCGCGGCGGGTGATCTCGGCAAGGTTTTCCGTGGCACTGTGGCATATGGTCACTGTGGCATCAACGCCCTTCTGCATCATCAGGGTCGCCAGTGGCTTGCCCACGATATTGCTTCGGCCTATAATGACGCAGTTTTTCCCTCGGGTGGGGATATTGTAGCGCTTGAGCAATTCAACGATACCGGCGGGAGTGGCCGACTTGAAGCATGGCATTCCGAGCGACATGCGGCCGACATTTATGGGGTTGAATCCGTCGACATCCTTCTCCGGTTTCACAGCCTCGATCACTTTCTGCTCGTCGATGTGGCGTGGCAGAGGCAGCTGCACGATGAAACCGTCGACATCGGCATCATCATTCAGTACTTGAATCAGAGCCAGCAGTTCATCTTCCGTAATGGTGTCCTCGCGGCGGACAACGGTAGATCTGAAACCACATGCCTCGCAGGCCTTGACCTTGTTGGCCACGTATGTCTCGCTGCCGCCGTCGTGGCCTACGAGAACAGCCACAAGGTGCGGGGCGCGCAGTCCTTTAGCAAGCCTTTCGGCCACTTCTGCGGCGATCTCGCTTTTGATCGTCGCCGCTGTCGCTTTTCCGTCAATCAGTTGCATAATCGAGAGTATGTTTTACCGGCGCATGCCTTTCATTGCTTTCATGCCCTTCATTGCGGCCATCGGGTTCTTGATGGAGCCTACGTGGCGCATCATCTGGCGTGTCTGGTCAAACTGTTTCAGCAGTCGGTTGACTTCCTGTACGGTTGTGCCCGAGCCGTCGGCAATACGTTTTACGCGCGTACCCTTGATTATTTCGGGATTCTCGCGTTCCTTGGGAGTCATCGAGTTGATTATGGCCTCGATGCCCTTGAAGGCGCTGTTGTCAATGTCGATGTCTTTGATGGCTTTGCCGATGCCGGGAATCATCGAAGCGAGATCCTTGATGTTGCCCATCTTCTTGATCTGCTGGATCTGTTTGTAGAAATCGACGAAAGTGTACTGGTTCTTGCGCAGCTTTCGTGCGAGTTCCTCGGCCTCCTTTTCATCGAACTGCTGCTGGGCTTTTTCAACGAGCGATACGATGTCGCCCATGCCCAGTATACGGTCGGCCATACGGGCCGGATAGAATATGTCGATACCGTCGAGTGTCTCGCCCGTACCGACGAATTTGATCGGTTTGGTGACGACAGTACGGATCGAGAGGGCCGCGCCGCCGCGAGTATCGCCGTCGAGCTTAGTCAGTACCACACCGTCGAAGTCGAGACGGTCGTTGAAAGCTTTGGCGGTGTTCACGGCGTCCTGACCGGTCATCGCGTCGACCACGAACAGTATTTCGGACGGCTTCACGGCCTTCTTGATGGCCTCGATCTCGTCCATCATCTGCTCATCGACGGCGAGTCGGCCCGCAGTATCGATGATTATAAGATCGTTATGATTCGATTTTCCGTAGTCGATGGCTTTTTTGGCGATGTCTACCGGATCCTTGCTGCCTTCAATGGTGAAAACCGGAACACCGATCGATTCGCCAAGCACTTTCAGCTGATCGATAGCTGCCGGGCGATAGACGTCGCACGCAACAAGGAGCGGGCGCATGGCCTTCTCGCTTTTGAGGCGCTTGGCGAGCTTGCCGCTGAATGTGGTTTTACCGGAACCCTGCAGGCCCGACATCAGTATGACCGTGGGCTTGTCCTTCAGGTTCAGAGGCGCAGCGTCGCCGCCCATCAGTGAGGCGAGTTCGTCGTGTACGATCTTGACCATCAGCTCACTCGGCTTGATGGCAGTCAGCACGTTCTGTCCCAGTGCCTTGGTCTTGACGGTGTCGGTAAAAGTCTTTGCAACCTTATAGTTGACGTCGGCGTCGATGAGGGCGCGGCGCACGTCTTTAAGTGTTTCCGCTACATTGATCTCGGTGATCTTACCTTGACCTTTGAGTATCTTAAAACTGCGTTCAAGTCTGTCGCTGAGTTTTTCAAACATGTGCTGAGAATATATTGAGTTGAGTATTGACTATTTAAACAAGCTGGTTGGTCGCCGTGTCGGGAAAGATAACCGTGGGCTTGAATGTGCGAGCCTCTTCGACAGGCATCGTGGCGTATGACATGATGATGACGATATCGCCGGGCTGAACCAGACGGGCGGCAGCGCCGTTGAGGCATACCACACCGCTGCCGCGTTCGCCTGCTATGGTGTATGTGTCGAGTCGGGCGCCATTGTTGTTGTTGACAATATAGACACGCTCGCCGACAAGAATACCGGCTGCGTCGAGCAGATCCTCGTCGATGGTGATGCTTCCGATGTAGTCAAGCCGGGCTTCGGTCACCGTCACACGGTGAATCTTGGATTTCAGAACTTCAACATTCATCACTCGTCCACTTTTGGGTATTTGATATTGTCGATCAGACGTACATCGCCCATCCACACTGTCACACATCCGACTGCACCGCTGACGTTCTGTGCGGGCTGGAGGGTGACGGGATCCACTATTTCGTAATATTCGACTTCCATTCCGTCGATGGCGTTAAGTTCCGTGACAACCATTTCCTTGAGCGCCTCGACGTCAGTGATTCCCTCGGTGACCAGATCGGCGTTTTCCGACAGGATCTCGTGAATCTGAGGGGCAGCCGCGCGCTGCTCTGCCGTAAGACGTACGTTGCGTGAACTGAGCGCAAGTCCGTCGTCCTCGCGTTTGATGGGGCAGGCTACGATCTCGACCGTAGAACCGGTCAGCTCGACCATCCTGCGGATTACTGCAATCTGCTGAAAATCCTTCTCTCCGAAATAGGCCTTGTCGGGCGACGCGAAGTCGAAGAGCTTGCTTACGACCTGGCATACACCATTGAAGTGCCCCGGGCGCATTGCGCCTTCCATCACCTCGGCTACAGGACCGAGATCGAACTGACGGGTATCCGGCTCGGGATAAACTTCTTCGATCGACGGCACAAATGCAACATCGACGCCGGCTTTTTCGAGTAATTCGCAGTCGGCTTCGACCGTGCGGGGATATGTCTTGAGATCGTTGGCATTGTTAAACTGTGTCGGGTTGACAAATACGCTGACCACAACAAAGTCACATTCGCGGCGCGCACGGTCGACGAGCGACTTATGGCCGGCATGCAGGGCGCCCATGGTGGGCACGAGGCCGACTGTCGCGCCATTTTTTTTTGCTTGAGCCACGGCTGCGCGCAGCCCGGCTACTGTTGAAATGGTTTCCATTTTCAATTTTATAAAATCGCCTGCAAAATTACGATTTTTTTACCACCTGTGCAAGTTGTGCGCCAGAAGCCGTTGCATTCCAACAAATCGATGAAATAATTTTATATTTGTTAACACAGATGTGTTCTAAAGTGACACATGGCGCGCCGTAACTTTGCATCAGATAAATAAATTACTGAATTATGGCACAGATTCTTTCCTCAGACAATCTATTCGCGACCGCATATTACTGCGGCAACGAAGTTTTCCGTTTTGCAGGCTCCGGCATCACCTCCTTGTCGGACCTTATCTCAATAATGCGTGACCATGCTCACCTTTCGGCAGGCATGGTCACGCTTAATATCAGAAACTCATCGCAGGGATGGTCACACAGCCGGTCCGTCTATCTGACTCACCGAGCCTGATTCTCAATCCATTTGCGCGCATTGACAAAGGCTGCGTACCATGGAGTGACATCGTCGTTGCGGCGGCTGCGGGGATAGTAGGCGCACTGCCACGGGAAGATGGCACGTTCGAGGTGAGGCATCATGGCCAGATGGCGGCCGTCCGAGCTGCACACGCCAGCGACGGCGCCGGCGCTTCCGTTGGGATTGGCCGGATATGCATTATAGCTGTAGCGGACTGCGACATTATGGTCACTCAGTTTGCCGGGGAGCATGAAACGGCCTTCGCCGTGAGCAACCCAGATACCGAGTTTCATACCGGCGAGGTCCTTCAGCATAACCGAGTTGCTGGCCGGTATCGTCAGGCCCAGGAATGATGACTCAAACTTATGCGAGCGGTTATGTTCCATCCGGATTTTATTTCCCTTACTGTCGGTGGTATCGATCAGGCCGAGTTCGATCATCAGCTGGCAGCCGTTGCAGATGCCGAGGCTGAGCGTGTCGGGGCGCTTGTAGAAGTTCTCGATGGCCGTGCGCGCCTTTTCATTCCATTTGATGCCGGCAGCCCAGCCTTTGGCCGAACCCAGTACGTCGCTGTTGGAGAATCCTCCGCAGAAGACGATCATGCTGACGTCCTCAAGTGTCTCGCGGCCGCTCATGAGGTCGCTCAGATGCACGTCCTTGACGTCGAATCCGGCCAAATACAGCGAGTATGCCATCTCACGGTCGCCGTTCACACCCTTCTCGCGGATGATGGCCGCACGTGCGCGCCTGTCACTGGTCGGCGCGGGGCGCCCGGCAAGCTTGCCGTCGAAGTCCTTGGCAATGGCATAGCGGAGGGGCTGTCGCTTGTAGTTGGCGAAGCGGGCTTCGGCGCATTCCTCGCCGCTCTGCAACTTGTCCAGCATATAGCTCGGACGGAACCATGTGTCGCGCAGGGCATCGATGCCGAGCAGGAATTCCTGATCTCCGTGAGTGAGCTGCAGCACGCGCTCCTTTGCGGGAGTGGCCACGGGGAAGTATTTCAGTCCGGCGCCGTCAAGAATCTTTTCTACAGATTCTTTGGCAGAATCGGCTACCTGAATAACAATGGCAGGATTCTCGGCAAAGAGAATCTTCACAAGGTCTTTCTCACCGTATGCGCGGAAGCCGTCGGTATATACCTTCAGGCCGCCTGTCGTGTTGGCGAAAGTCATTTCGAGCAAGGTGACGATCAGACCGCCGGCGCTTACGTCGTGCATCGCCAGCAGCTTGCGCCCGCGGACGAGTTTCTGCACAGCCTCGAACGCGGTGCGGAATTTTTCAGGATCCTTGACCGTAGGAACGTGGCTGCCGACCTTGCCCATGGTCTGGAAGAGAGCGGAGCCACCCAGCCGGAGTTCGTCGCTTGAGAAATCTATATAATATAGGGTGGAATTGGCTGTGTTGGCGACAACAGGCGAGACGGTGCGCCGAACGTTCGATACCTCACCGGCTGCTGAGATGATGACAGTGCCCGGTGCGAGAACCTTTGTGCCGTCGCTGTACTTCTGCGTCATCGACAGAGAGTCTTTACCGGTGGGGATATTTATGCCGAGAGCGATCGCAAAGTCGGAGCAGGCTTTGACAGCGGCGTAAAGCGATGCATCGAAGCCTTCGTTGCGGCAGGGCCACATCCAGTTGGCGCTCAGCGACACGCTTTTGAGACCATTGGCGAGTTGCGCACCCGCAATGTTGGTCAGCGATTCGGCTATGGCCAGTACACTGCCAGCTTTGGAATCGGCTACTGCTGCCTGCGGAGCGTGACCTATAGAGGTCGCTATGCCGCTTTTTCCGTGATAGTCGAGCGCCACGACACCGCAGTCGCTGAGCGGAAGCTGGATCTCGCCCTGGCACTGCTGGCGGGCGATTCGGCCTGTAACGGAGCGGTCGACCTTGTTGGTGAGCCAGTCCTTGCAGGCCACGGCTTCCAGCGACAGCACGTCGCTGAGATACTGCGACAGCTTTCCGGCGTCGGTAGGGGCATCGTCGAAGTTGCGCTCGACGGTGGAGTCGGTCATCACCGTCTTGGGAGAGTTGCCGAACATGTCGGACATCTCGAGGTCGATCGGCCGGGCTCCGCTTGAGCGTGTAAAGGTGAAGCGGTGATCGCCTGTAGTCTCGCCAACGACATAGAGCGGGGCACGCTCGCGCTGGGCTATGCGTTCGACGAGCGGAATATCTTCGGCATTGATCACGAAGCCCATGCGTTCCTGGCTCTCGTTCCCGACGATTTCCTTGTCGCTCAGGGTTGGATCACCGACGGGCAGACGGTCAATGTCGATGTGTCCGCCGGTCTCCTCGACGAGCTCCGACAGGGCGTTCAGATGGCCGCCGGCTCCGTGGTCGTGAATGGAGACAATCGGATTGTTCTCCGATTCGGCCAAAGCGCGGATCACGTTGGACACGCGCTTCTGCATTTCAGGATTGGCACGCTGCACGGCATTGAGCTCGATCGAATTGTCATAGCTTCCGGTGTTGACCGAAGATACAGCCCCACCACCCATACCGATGCGGTAGTTGTCGCCACCGGCCACAACGACCTTCTGGCCTGGGCGGGGCGTACCCTTGATGGCATCCTTGCGGTCGGCATATCCTACACCGCCCGCGAGCATGATCACCTTGTCGTAGCCGTAGTTGATCCCGGCTTCCTTGTGTTCGAAAGTGAGCAGAGAGCCGCAGATAAGCGGCTGTCCGAACTTGTTGCCGAAGTCCGAAGCACCGTTGGAGGCTTTGATCAGGATTTCGGCCGGGGTCTGATAGAGCCACACGCGCGGGTTCATCATCAGTTCCCATTTTTTAGCAGCGTCAAGACGCGGATACGACGTCATGTATACGGCCGTGCCGGCCAGAGGCAGTGAGGCGCGGCCACCGCCGAGACGGTCGCGGATCTCGCCGCCGGTGCCTGTGGCGGCGCCGTTGAAAGGTTCGACGGTGGTCGGAAAGTTATGAGTCTCGGCCTTGAGCGAGATCACTGTGTCGATACGGCGCTCGGTAAAGTAGTCGGGACGATCGGGATTGGTCGGATAGAACTGATCGATGCGGGGACCTTTGACAAAAGCCACATTATCCTTATAAGCCGAAACCAGGCCGTTGGGATTTTCCTGTGATGTCTTTTTGATCATCCTGAACAGCGAGCTGTCCTGCTCTTTGCCGTCGATGACGAATGTGCCGTTGAATATCTTGTGGCGGCAGTGCTCTGAGTTGACCTGCGAGAAACCGAACACCTCGCTGTCGGTAAGGGGGCGTCCGAGGCGCGCGCTCAGATCCTTGAGATACTTTATTTCATCTGATGAGAGGGCGAGACCCTCGCTTTCGTTGTATTTTTCAATATCGTCGATATAGACTATGTCGGCCGGCTTTGCATCGGCCTTGAAGTCGCTTGCCTTCAGTCCCTCGTAGACCCGCTGCAGCATGGGGTCGAATGAGGGTACGGCATCCGGAGCTACTTTCCTGAACTCCTCTATACGCACAATGCCGTCAAGTCCCATATTCTGGCAAATCTCGACGGCATTGGTACTCCAGGGAGTAATCATTTCTTTACGCGGGCCCACGAAGCGCCCTTTAACTGACCGGGCATCCAACGGCTTTGCCGAGGCAAGAAGCCAGCTGAGGCGCGCGGTGTCCTCTGTGGTTAAAGGATGACTGGATTGGACAAGGTAGACGGTGTCACTGCCGTTTTTGAAGAATGTAATCATCGGTACGTTTATGAATTTGTGTGCAAAGGTAGCGATTTTTCATGTCATAACCTAATTAATTCGCGTATAAAGCTGTCGGAGATGAGCCAGTAATCGGGTGGAATGCGCAGGCGGTTGCCGCCCAGCACCATCCGGCCGGTGTCGATAAACCGCCGTGCGTCGGCGGTGACACCTGCTGCAATATCCTCGGGCAGCGCCGACAGATCGAGGCCCCGGGCCGTGCGCAGCGAACTGAGAATTATATCGTTCAGACGGTCGAGCGGACTCTCCTCGTCGATTTCTACCGGATACGGCATGCGGGAGAGCCACTGCGCGATGTCGGGAAGGTCAATGCGGCGTGTCAGCCCGTCGAAACTGTGAGCTGACGGTCCGATGCCGAGCCATCGGCCGTCGGCAGACCAGTACAGGCTGTTGTGGCGCGAATGCATACCCGGACGGCATAGGTTCGAGATCTCGTAGTGCTCGAAACCTGCGTCCGCACTCAACTCGCGCAGAAGCCGGAACTGCCAGGATATTGTATCTTCGTCAGGCGGCTCTGCCTTTCCTTTACTGTACATGATATCGAGCGCAGTGCCTTCGGCGTAGGTCAGGCAGTAGGCCGACATATGAGTTATACCGGTAGAAAGTAGTCGGTCGAGCGAGTCTGTCCATATTTTATCGGACATCCCCGGGATGCCGTAAATGAGATCACAACTTACGTTGGTGATTCCGGCATCGTGAAGCGTATCGATGGCTGCGAGAGCCTGCGATGAGGTGTGCCGGCGGCGCATCCACTTAAGGATATTGTCGTTCAGCGACTGCACCCCCATGCTAACCCGGTTGAATCCCATTTCCTTCCAGCCGCGGGCACGCTCGGGTGTGACATCGTCGGGATTGACCTCGATTGTGATTTCCTGCGCACCGGTTACCGGCAATCGGTCAAGTATCTTTGCGAGCAGTCCGATCGGAATAATTGATGGGGTTCCGCCACCGAAATATATGGTTGAAAACGGACCATCGATCTCGCTGCTGCGACAACCATATTCCGCTATGATACCGTCGACAACCCTCTCCATGGTAGAAAGTATCGGCACAGAGTAAAAGTCGCAGTAGATGCACTTGCTGCGGCAGAAAGGTATGTGTATGTAAAGTCCGTTCAATATTTTTTGTCCGGCATCACCTTGCCGCACATAGGTTTGAATTTGCAAAACTGGCAGTTGTCGGTCCCTTCACACTGCGTGAAAGGTGTGGTGTCGTCGAATATCCGTGTGATCAGATCCTCGATCAACGGTCGGAACTCACCGCTGATTTCCGACCATCGTTCAAGTGGTTTGCTTCTGAAAGATATAGGCTTGATCTGCCCATCTTTCACTATCAGCCGCGGAGCCTCGATGACGGGCGTAATTTCGGTCCCGGGCCGCACCATATCGTTGAATGCCTCTGAATAGAGCAGAAGCTGGAATATACCCTGGCGCGTGTGGTCTCTGTTGAACAGATTGGTCATCTCGCGTCCTATAGCGTTGCTGTCGGCACCTGTCTTGTAGTCGATGAAGCGCAGATGCCCTTCCTTAAGGCGGTCGATACGGTCGATCTGCATGCGGAAATTTACTTTCAGCTCCGGAGTTACCTGCCACTGCCGGTCCACGACGTCGAATTCGCCCTTTATATATGTGAAGCCTCCGCCGGAGCAGTAAGCCTCTGCCTCAGCCTCAAGGACACTCCGGATCTGCCGCGAGGTAACCTCTGTGATCAGTTCAGCCTCCATGGTAAGCTGAGGTATTCCGGTCTTGATCTTATCGGGACTGTACAGGACCTTCAGCGTCTCATTTTTCACGAGTTTCTCTATGCGGTCGCTTTCAAGTATCTGTCCGATAGTCTGCCGCGTTATCAGACAACCTTCGTAAGGCCGATACAGCTCGAGCATCGTATGATGGAAAATGTCACCGATCATAGCAGCCGTTATAAACCCCTTGGGCTGATCCTCCTCCCGCAGTCCCTTGACGTACTGCAGATAGAACTGCAGGGGGCAGTTCATGTAGGTTTTCAGAGCCGAAGCCGACAGTCGCGGACCTCCTTCCCGACGGAAACTGTCGAGTTCGTCAAGAACCTTTTGCGTCTTTTGTACCTCGATTTTACGCAGGCCGCCTTGCACACTGCTGCTGTCTATGGCCAGGTGCCGTATGTTGCCTTTGTCGTAGAGATAGATAAGCTGGCTGAGATAGCGTGACATCTCGCCTCCGCCGCGAATTCCCTGCCGGCTGTCGTACATCAGGACAACACGTCTCGCACGCGTGATGGCGCGGAAAAAATAATAGGAGTAATAGCTTTCGGACTGCTCGATCGGAGGCAGCCCGTAGCCGCGCCGGAGTGCGTTGGGGATCATTGTCTTCACATAGTCACGGCGCGGGAACGTACGTTCGTTCATCGACAGAATCAGCAGATTGTCGAAATCGAGGCACCGTGTTTCCAGTACCCCCATCACCTGAAGCCCGTTGAGAGGCGTGCCGTTCAGACTCAGACTTGTTGAACTCAGAATTTTTTCGAACATCATCAGGAATGTAGCTTCGTGCATTCTGATGTCATAGTGCTTTATATTACGGTACAGATCGGTCACATACTGTCTGACAGCCTCGAGAACCTCGAGCTCGACAGTCTGCAACGCCCCCCGCTGCTCGGCTATCGGCCGGAGATGCATACTCAGACCGTCGATCATTTCGGTGACGTATCTGTACGTCTCGTCGACGTCTGCGGGATTTTCGACCGTCCGGAATATGTACTTCAGCGAAGGATGGCTTTCGGCCAGTTCGGCCGCGTCGATATTGTACATGCGGTCGCGGTTTATGCTTCTGCGGATATTCTCGGCGACATCACCGGCTATCAGCTGTATGTGTGGATGCTGCAGTACCTCGAGAACGTCCTGATAGAAAAATGTGCGCGAACCGTCCGACCGCTTGCGGGCGCGCATCTGCAATGCGATGATCACGCGGAACAATGTGGCGAATGTTGTCGACGAATAGGGGACCGACATTGTGACATTGATTTTGTCGACACTATCATCAAGCCCCAGCAACAGCGATGACAGCAGATTCTGCTGCGGCACGACGGCTGCCGTATTGATGCTGTCTGTCCCGTTCCGAAGATTTTCAAGATACCATCCGTTGAGTACACACGCTGCCTGTTTGGCCTGTCCCACGCCGGATGAAAAGCCGATGATATCGATCTGCGGCACCTCCGGGACGCAGGACGGAGTGAAATCCTCGGGCATAGGAAACTGCCGCGCAAGATTCTTTATTATAGTGACAGCCTTGCCGGGGCTCTCACCGTCGAATATAGGCGAAGCTGTGTCCCAGAAGAAATCGGCCGCTCCGGCGGATTGCAGACGTCGCATTATCACGATTTCGGCTGTGGTAAGTTCCGCATGGCCGACAAAAACATACCTGTTGCGCCTGAGACATTCCACCGGCTCATTCTTTACCGCGCGTACGGCGTCGAGAGCGATCATGCCCTTTGTGCCAAGCCGTCTGTCACGCATTTCAGCATTGAAATCGATATAAAGCTGGCCGAGAATCTGCCATAGTGCGAGAAATTTGCGCGTGACAGGCTGTTCGCGGTCGCTGCCGTGGCCCGTATGATACCAGAAAGTGTCGATAGACTCGGTCATGGGCGTTTCGCCCCAAATATCCCGTATGACCTTCTTCTGATCATCAGTCAGATAATCGGCTGTGATGCTTTTCAGATCGTTCAGGTTGCTGTATAGCTTTCCGGCATCGGCCATCGATGAGTCGATGGCATCGAAATCAGACAGTATCATGTCGCCCCAGAATATAAACTTGTCGAAATCCTTGGCTTGCTCGGTGCGTCCGTGCCGTTCGAGTATGGACCGGTAGCAGTTGTAGAGCAGAAAAAGGCGATCGTCGTGCGACGCTTCTATCAGAGGCGACCGACGCGAGAGAAATTTGCCGAATGTCGTGAAGCGCGGCATGAAACTGACACCGCTGGGCATGGCCAGCTGCACATAGCGCTTCAGGAACAGTGCCGAGCGTTTGTTTGGCAATATGAAGATATGATCGGCCAGGTCACCGCCCGATTTCAGCTTGCCGACATGATAGGCGGCTATCTGTTCCAAGAATTTCTGCATAACCTGCTTTGTTGAGTGTGCGCGTCTGCGTCAGACTATCCGCGCGAAACTGCTTCCAAAAATAGCAAAATATTTTGATACGTACAAATAATAATGGCCACGTCATCGCGACGCAGCCATTATTGGAGGGATATAGTAGTGAATTTGGGATTTGCTTATTCAGCGACAACCTCAAAGGGTACTTCGACAGCCACTTCCTTGTGGAACTGGATGGTGGCGCTGTACTTGCCGACCTCCTTGATGCTGTCCTTGATGATGATCAGCTTGCGGTCGACATTGTGACCGAGCTTCTCGAGGGCCTCTGCAATCTGGATTGCGTTGACCGAACCGAAGATAGTGCCGTTGGCGCTGGTCTTGGCACCGATGGTCAGAGCAACGCCTTCGAGGGCAGCAGCTGCTGCCATGGCGTCTTCCTTGATCTTGGCGAGCTTGTGGGCGCGCTGACGCTGGTTCTCTTCGAGAATTTTAATAGCCGAGGGAGTAGCTACTACGGCTTTGCTCTGAGGGATCAGGTAGTTGCGGCCGTAGCCATCCTTTACTTCTACGACGTCGTCCTTGTATCCAAGGCCGCGAACGTCTTCTTTGAGAATGATCTTCATGTGACTTCCTTAGCTTAAGATTATTTCATCAGGTCAGTTACATAGGGCAGAAGGGCGAGATGACGGGCGCGCTTTACGGCCTGTGCAACGCGGCGCTGGAATTTCAGCGAGGTGCCCGTGATGCGACGGGGAAGGATCTTGCCCTGTTCGTTGAGGAACTTCTTGAGGAATTCGGGATCCTTATAGTCGACATATTTGATACCTGCACGTTTGAAACGGCAATATTTTTTCTTCTTTACGTCTACCGACATCGGGGTCAGGTAGCGGATTTCTGATTGTGCCTGTGCCATGATTTAGTCCTCCTTCGTTTCTTGGGTTGCGGGTGCGGCGGCTTCAGCCTTGTTTGCTTTCAGGCTGCGACGCTTTGCTGCATATTCAGCGGCATACTTGTCCTGGCGGAAAGTCAGGAAGCGAAGCACGCGCTCGTCGCGACGGTATGCCGTCTCGAGCTTCTTTACAATAGTGGGTTCGCCTTCGAACTCGATCAGGCTGTAAAAGCCGGTCGACTTCTTGTCGATGGGATATGCCAGCTTGCGCATGCCCCATTCCTCGGTGTTCACGATAGTGCCGCCGTTGTCGGTGAGCACTTTGCTGAACTTTTCTACCGCTTCCTTCATCTGAACATCAGACAAAACGGGAGTTAAAATGAAAACGGTTTCGTACTGCATTGTTTTTTAATGAGTGGTTAACTATTAGTTTTGAGGTGATTAGCGTATATATCCGCAAATCGCTCGCAAAGTTACGCATTTTTCACCTATCTGCCAAATATTTGTGCGACAAATTTCGTATTCATGTTCGATTTTGCCTTCAATTCGCTTTTTTCGCTCATGTCAGCGCTTTTTGGGCTGGATGCTGAGACGGTACTGGACACTGAACATCAGGTAGCGTGGCAGGGAATTGGTGTAGGTGACAGTGCGGCCTGTGGCAGTCACGGCGTAGTTGACGTTGGACAGTTTGTGAAGCAGGTCAAAACCGTCGGCCATGAACACCCAGCGGCTGTTGCGCGGGGGTGTGTAGGTCAGACGCACGTTCCACACGGGATCGGTCGTGTCGAGATAGTCCACGCCGTAGCCGCGACGCGTATAGCACATCAGGTCGGTGCTGATGCCGAATCCGGCAGGAAGCCGGAACACGCCCGACAGTCCGTAATTGATGTGATGGGCGTTCTGTGTGTCGAATCCCGCGCGGTGCGAGGAAGTGTGGCGGTTGGTATAGTCGCAGCGGAGGGTGATGTTCTGTCCGGCAAACTGCCATCCGAACTTGAATTTCTCGCTCAGGGAGCGGTAATTGACCTTGAACGGCTCAGGCTCGGATAGGTTGACGCCGATCATGTCGTTGTAGCGCGAGAAGCTGGCGTCGGCCTCACTGCTGAGAGTGAACTGTTTTTGAGAGCCGAACTGCCAGTTGAGCTCGTCAGTGACGGCAAATGTACGGTCACCGTCGACATTGTACATACGGTTGACACGCACGCCTGTAGAGGTGTCATAAGTGTAGCCGCGTACCAAAGTATTAGAGGTGTGTGTCGCTCCGAGATAGAGCAGGTTGTAGAACGAATGCGACAGCGGCGAATACTGCCAGCGGACAAGGTGGCGGTGGGTAACCTGCGCCTTGAGGTCGGGATTGCCCAGATAGATGTTGAGAGGGTCGTAGTCGGAAGTCACGTCGAGCATATCCACCATATCGGGTAACTCATACCGCACACGGTAGCTGTAGCGCAGGTAATGGCGGTAGTTGGTACGGCCATCCTTCATCTGCCCGCAGAATCCGCCTTCAATCCGGCCGAACCATATGTTGCTGATCTCGACGGCGGTGTTCTGACGTGACAGGCGATAATCGCGGTTGTCGGTCCAATAATCGAGCTTGCGGTGGATGAGGCACAGAGTCGGCGAAAGCTGCAAGGTGAAAAAGCTGCTTTCGGAGCGTTTATAATAAAGCACCTGCGGACTGAACGAATGTGTGTTGGTGTACAGGCGCGTACGGTGACTGTTGCCGGGATCCAGCGATGAGAGATAATCTTCGGGGACGACGCCATATACGCCCATGTCCTCGAGCCGGTCAAGGGCATACAGATATGAGTCGGCTGTGCGGTCCTCGAATGAATATTGGTATGTGAGCCCTGCGTCCCAGTCGCCGAAGCTACCGCGATAGCCGGCGCTTCCACCAAGCGAGATGGTGCGGTTGGGTGAGTTGTCGACGTATTGCCGACGTCGTACGGCAGCCGCAGGATCCTGGCCGTAGTTGACATCGTAATCGCGCCAGAGTTCTTCCTTGCTTCCTTTCAAGCCTCCGTTTACCGACACGAACAGCCGGTCGTTGGACTGCGGTATTTTAAAAGAAAAATATGGATTGATATTGAAGCCCCACGACCGGCTCCATCCGTCGGTGCGCGTGCGGTTGCGGTTGATGACGGCTTCGAGCGCTTCTGACGGGTTGCCTGAGTAAAGGCCTTCGATGACCTCCATGGTCACATCCTGAAGTTCGCGGTCGAATGTTGCTGAAAGCCCCGAGCCGGCATTCTTGCCATAGCGGTACATGCCGCTGACCGCAAGGGATGTGACTGTATTCGAATTGCGAAGATACGCATCATGGGAGGTGTTAAGTGACACTTCACGCTGCCGGCTGTTGCCGAACGAGCGGTCGTAAGTGTCGCCGCCGGGCAGAAAGTTGGTTCGCGAGTTGCTGCGGAAGTCGTTGTTGACCGACTGGGCGAACGCCACATTTCCGTTGGCGACTTTCGTCTCCCCTGCGTCGCTGAAATTATAGTCGACACCGGCCATGCGGTATTCCTTGCGGCCCGCAGGCATCTTCTCGGGCGTCCATGTATCGTTGCGGCCCGGACGGCGGTTGTCGTTGAGATTGTTCACATTGCCGATCAGCGATACGCGCGAGGTGTTTGTGAACATATTGGCGAAGATCTTGGCCAGATAGCGGTCCTGGGTGCCGTAGCCGGCCTGGGCGTTGATGAGCCAGCCCCGGTTGTACTCCTTTTTCAGACGTACGTCCATGGTGAGGACTTTCGGCGCGAGGGGATCATCCTTAAGACGGTCGGATACTTTCTGACCCTCGTATACCTGTATGTTCTTTACGGTGTAAGCCGCAATGTTTTCGAGCATCACATTGTTATTGCCGTCCATGAATTCCTTGCCGTTGAGCAGAAGCGATTCCACAAACTGGCCGTTGATTTTGATCTGGCCGTCGGTGTTGAGTTCGGCGCCCGGGAGCTGGGCTATCAGCGCGTCGAGCATGGAACCTTCTGCGAGCTGGAAAGCATCGGCATCGTAAACGACGGTATCGCCCTTGTTGTAGAATTTAATTTTTGTGGAGGTGACGGTAACTTCGCGAAGGGCCAGCGGAGCGCGGTCGAGGAATATTGTCTCGAGGTGGCGTGATTCCTCGCGACGACCCACGGCCGACACGTCGAACGGCATCAGTAAGGTTTTGTACCCCTCGCAACGCACCTCAAGCATGCAAAGACTGTCGGCACGCGGTATCTGGATGAAAAACATCGACAAGGTGTCGACAGCGCCTCCGCCGGCATATGCGAGACCTTTGTTAGCCTGAGCCGAATCGACGGCAACTCCAGCGGAGTCGAGCCGGAATACGTAGGCTGATGTAAGGTCGGATTTATTGACCGCGTCCTTGACACGCCCGTATATAGTGAGCATGTCGTTGGCGGCGAAACCGCATAGCGCGACAAGCCCCATTATAATAGAAAACAATTTTTTCATAGCAGGAATGTGATGATGAAAGAGTAAAAGCGTCAGGTAAAGATCTCCGACAGTGTGGGATGCGCGTGGATATATCGGTTCGATACGTCACTGAGCGAGCGATGGTCGCGTATCAGAATTGTAGCCTCCGCAATCAGGTCGGAGGCGTGCGGTCCGAGAATAGTCGTGCCCAGGATGCATCCGTCGTCATCCGAAATGAGAAATTTGGCAAGACCATCCGGACATCCCATGGCGCATGCCTTGCCAAGGGATGCGAACTGCCTTTTGACCGTACGGAACCCGATGCCCTGTGATTCAAGCTGAATTTCGGAGAGACCGCATGTGGCGATTTCAGGGTCGGTGAACACGACAGACGGAATGGCATTGCGGTCGAATGCTCCGTCATGTCCCAGAATGACCTTCCCTTGCGCCACCGCGCTGTGCGCGAGCATCGACAGGCCGTTGACGTCGCCGACGGCATAGACGCCCGGTGCGGTGGTCTCCATACGGTCATTGACCTTGATAAAGCCGTGTGCGTCTGTAGCGACACCTGCGGCTTTAAGGCCGCAGGGCAATACAGGCTGTCGGCCGACAGCGCATACAGCAATGTCGGCCTCGATTTGTTCCTCGCCTTTTTTCCCTGAAAACTCTACTATGACACCTTGACCGGATTCAGCTATTTTCACAACTTTGCAGCCGGTACGGAACGTAATGCCCCTGCGGCCGAGCATCAGGCGCAGTCGCTTGGCCATGTCAGAGTCGAATGGCGGCAGTATTTCCTTGCAGTATTCCACAATAGTAGTATCAACGCCGAAAGTGCTGAGAATCGACGCGAATTCCAGACCGATGACTCCGCCGCCGATGATGACGGCAGAGTGGGGAAGAACGGTCATATCAAGAACTTCGTCGCTCGTCAGGGCAAGCTCAATGCCTTCGACAGGGGGAAGCGCCGGCCGGGAGCCAGTTGCTATCACGAGGCGCTTACGGGCGAAAATCTCATCATCTCCAACGCTTACGCCCCTGCCGGGGAGCAATGACGCTTCGCCGAAGATGACTTCCGCGCCGGCGAGTAGTCCTTCGACTCCCTTGCGCAGACTGTCAACGACTTCGTGCATGCGCCCTGTGACGATGCTGTAGTCAATTCCACGCACGTCGGCGACTGTGCCGAAGCGATAGCTGTCGATCGCGTTGCGGTAGGCTTCGGCAGATGATACAAGGCACTTTGTGGGAATGCATCCGCGGTTGAGACAGGTACCCCCAAGCAGATCTCGCTCGATAATGCATGTGGATTCGCCGCGAGCGCACAGCCCGGCGGCCAGTTCATAGCCGCCGGGGCCGGCACCGATGATAATGTTGTCTATTTCGCGCATAAATCCTTGTAGGTGAGACGTGGCTCGGTTGCCGCAAGGGTTTCGTCAGGATGGCGCACGGGGGTATCGTGCGGTGCATTACGTGTGATGTCGGGATTCTCGGCAGCTTCCTTTGCAATGGCACGCATCGCCTCAATGAAACTGTCGAGGGTCTCCTTACTCTCCGTTTCAGTAGGTTCTATCATCAGCGATTCATGGAAGAGCAGCGGGAAGTAGATCGTTGGCGCATGAAATCCCATATCAAGAAGCCGCTTTGCAATGTTCAGCGTAGTGACTCCGGTCGACTTGTCCTTCAGTCCGTCGAATACAAACTCATGCTTGCACGGACCCTGTATAGGCAAGCAATAAAGATCTTTAAGACGGTTCATCACGTAGTTGGCGTTGAGCGTGGCCAGCGGACCGACTTCGCTTAGCCCGTTGCCTCCGAGTGTGAGAATGTAAGCCAACGCGCGTATTATGACAGTGAAATTGCCGAGCCATGATGATATCCGTCCGAGCGACGAGTTGCCAAAATCTCGCACATACAGGCTGCCGTCGGGGTTTTCGCAGACGCGTGGACATGGAAGAAACTCCTCCAACCCAGCTCTGACGCCTACCGGACCGCTGCCGGGACCACCTCCGCCATGGGGTGTCGAGAAGGTTTTGTGAAGGTTGATGTGCATCACGTCGAATCCCATGTCGCCCGGACGCGCCACACCGAGCAGCGGGTTCATGTTGGCTCCGTCGTAGTAGAGCAGGGCGCCGGCGGCGTGTACAGCCCTGGCGATTTCAGGAATGCGCTTCTCGAACATGCCGACCGTGTTGGGATTGGTCATCATGACGGCTGCAACTTCCGGCGACAGTTTATGGCGAAGATCGTCGACATCGACGGTTCCGTCGAGCAGACTTTTCACTTCGATAATCTCGAAACCGGCTACAGCGGCCGAAGCCGGATTGGTGCCATGGGCGGAATCGGGCACAATCACTTTCGTGCGCGCAAAATCAGCCCGGCTCAGATGGTAGGCCTTGATGACCATGAGCCCGGTGAGCTCGCCCTGTGCGCCGGCAAAGGGATTCAGGGTAAATTCGGCCATGCCTCCTATCTCGCTCAGTGCCTTTTCGAGTGTGCGGTACATTTTCAAAGCACCCTGCACGGTTGCGGCAGGCTGCATCGGATGCAGGTGAGAGACGTTGCTGTCGGCTATGACCGCGTCGTTGAGCTTCGGATTGTATTTCATTGTACACGATCCGAGGGGATAGAATCCTGTATCGACGCCGAAATTGTTGGTCGACTGGTTGGTATAGTGACGCACGACCGTGGGTTCGTCAACTTCGGGGAGTACAGGTGATGTCTGTCGGAGGTATTCGGCCGGAATGGCATTGAGCGAGTCTCTGAACTTGCTCTCCGGCAGGTCGTAGCCGCGGCGTCCATGTCGCGAAAGTTCGAAAATCAGCTTTCCGTAGAGTTTGCGGTTCATGGCTTAGAGTTTTTGAATTGTTGATACATAAAGATCAATTTCCGCGGCAGTACGCTTTTCGGTCGCTGCGATGATCATTTCACGCTCATCGATGGCCACGCCTCCGAGAATCCCCGCATGGGCGAGTGCCTCGAGAATCTGCGAGGTAGTAAGGCCATCGGCAACCGACATTTTGAATTCGTTCAGAAATGGTTTGTCGGGATGGCTGAGTTTCATCCTGCCGGTAGCTTCGAGGCGCGCAGCCAGTTCGTGGGCAGCATCGCACGACAGCCGGTTGACTTTGGCAATGCCCTCGGCACCCATAAGCGACATGTACACAGCGGCCTGCAACGTCATTATTCCCTGGTTGGAGCATATGTTTGAAGTAGCTTTCTCGCGGCGGATGTGCTGTTCGCGGGCCTGAAGGGTAAGCACAAACACGCGGTTGCCGAGAGCATCAGTCGTGGCTCCGACGATTCGGCCGGGCATTTTGCGCATCAGCGCACGTGTGGCGCACATATAGCCGAGATAAGGACCTCCGTAGTTGAGCGGCATTCCGAGTGACTGAGCCTCGCCTACCGCTATGTCGGCACCCCATTCACCTGCTGGCCTGATGACTCCGAGCGTGATCGCCGGCGAGTTGATCACGAACAGTGCCTTGATGGCATGCAGGCGCTCGCTCCATCCGGTGAAATCCTCCAGGATTCCGTAATAGTTAGGAGTCTGGGCGATGACGGCGGCTATGTCGCCTGCACCGAGCATGCGATCAAGTTCCTTACGGTCGGTCACACCCGCATATTCGGGGATAACCTCGACAGGAATGCCGTGGTAGCGCGCATAAGTGTTGACGACTGCTGAAGTTTTCGGATCAACGGTCGCAGAGATCAGAATACGGCGCTTTTTACGCGAGGCGTGCACTGCCATCAGCATTGCTTCGGCCGTGGCCGTGGCTCCGTCGTACATCGATGCATTGCTTACGTCGAGGCCGGTCAGTGCGGCCATCATCGACTGATACTCGAATATATACTGGAGGGTACCCTGGGAAATCTCCGGCTGATAGGGAGTGTAGGCTGTCAGAAACTCGCTGCGCGCTGCCATGGTCTCGACCACGGCAGGCGTATAGTGATCATAAGTACCGCATCCGGCAAAGCAGATCAGCAGACGGTTCTGCGAGCCTATTTTTTCAAAATAAGATCTTATCTCAGGTTCGGAAAGTCCGTCGGGCAGATCATATGGCTTTGAAAGCCGCAATTCGGGGGCGACATCGGCATAAAGATCGTCAAGTCCGACGGCTCCGCAGGCCGAAAGCATCTCCTTTATGTCCTCGGCCGTATGTGGAAAATATCTGTGGCTCATAAGCCTCAGTGTTTTTCGGATTCGCAGAGTTTGTCGTAAGCCTCCGGGGTGAGTAGATTGTGGAGTTCGGATGGATCGTTCATCTCGACCTTAATTATCCAGTTTGCCTCGGGATCCTCGCTCAAAAGACGAGGATTATCGAGCAATTCCTCATTGATCTCGATGACGGCGCCGCTGACGGGCGAATACAGGTCACTGGCTGCCTTCACGCTCTCGACAGCTCCGAATTCTTCTCCGGCCACCACGTCGTCGTCGGTTTCGGGCATGTCGACGTATACGACGTTGCCGAGCTGGGCTGCGGCATATTTCGATATGCCTATGTAGGCGATGTTACCCTCGATGCGGGCATACTCATGGGTCGGAAGATAATATACGTTGCTCATCTTTATATATGTTTATGTCTGGTTATGTATTATTTCTGTTATTTTTTATATCTGGGCGTGTAGAACCGTCTGGACACGACTTTGGCGGGGAAAACTTTCCTGCGCACCTGCACTTGCAACCGGGTGCCGGCTGTTGCCGATGAAATGTCGACCAACGCCATGGCCAGGTTCGTGTCGAGCGTGATGGAGTGGTAGCCCGTCGTTACGGAGCCTACCACATTGCCATCTGCATCCAGCACCGGGTAGCCGTGGCGTGCTATGGCCCGGCCTTCGACTTCGAGTCCCACGAGCTTGCGCGTTAGACCTCGTGTCTTGGCATCGGCAAGGGCCTTCTGCCCGATGTACTCCTGCGGTTTGTCGAGCCTGGCGAACATCGACAGAGCGGCCTCGTGGGGTGTTATGTCCTCGTCGAGCTCATCGCCATAGAGCGGGAGACCGGCCTCGAACCGTAAGGTATCGCGGCAACCGAGACCGCACGGAGTCACACCGGCTCCCATGAGCCGGTCCCACATGCGGATAATTACATCGGGCGCCGCGTAAATCTCGAAACCGTCTTCGCCGGTATATCCAGTACGGCTCACGATCATTCCGCCGCAGTCCCGGAACGTATAGAAAGTCAGTTGCGCCACATTGATGTCAAGTATCTCCACCATTGTCCTTTCAGCATCGGGACCCTGGACAGCCAGTTCGGCATAATGATCGCTCAGATCTACTACTCTAACGTCGTATGATCCGATATGGTTTTTGATCCATGCCACATCTTTGTCGATATTGGACGCATTGATCACCAGCAGGAATTTCTCATCATTGTATTTATAGACAAGCAGGTCATCGACCGTACCGCCGTTGTCATTGAGCATCATGCCGTACATCACCTTACCCGCTCCGATGGCTGTTACATCTCCGGTAAAGATAAAGTTGACGAACTGCGTGGCCTGCGGCCCCTCGATCAGGACTTCGCCCATGTGGCTCACGTCAAAGACACCGACGCTGCCGCGGACAGCATTGTGTTCCTGTTCGATTCCGGCATAGCTTATAGGCATGTCGTAGCCGGCGAAGGGCGACATGAGCGCGCCGAGTGCGATGTGCCGGTCATATAGGCAGGTAGTTTTCATGGTTATGAAGTATTAGGTCTATTAATTGTTCGGTGGTGAGTCCGTCTATCACGGATGTCGTATCAATATTTTTCAGAACCGCCTCAAGCGAGGTTCTGTCGGCTTTTGTCCCGATAAGCCGGGCGCACAGATCGGTATTGAGGTCGCCGGCGGCAAAGAAGTCTCCTTTGAGCTCAAGGCTCTGTATCTCGTTCCAGTCGTTGAGATATGCCACGCAGTAAAACTCACCCACACCTTCGATTCGCATGCCTTCATGAGTGTGGGGAACGCGATCATTGTAAAACTCAGGACGAAGATATGTAAGCTCAATTTCCCTGACTTCGCTGATATCTTTTTCAGTCATCGTATAAAAACCATCGGAACACAGATACGCTACGGCATGGTCAATGAATTCGCGGCAACTGATATGCAGGCCTTTACTTTTAAGAGTACATATGCGGGCAGGCACCGATCTGACACCTTTCCCCATCAGTTTGGCGCGCGACGGAGTCAGAACTTTTGCCATTGTCGCAGGGTCGGCATCGTAAAGCATTGTGCCATGGACGATGCTGTGTCCGGGTAAGGCATAGAAAGCGTTGCCGGCCACTTTGCTACCGTCGATTTCGATATCGTTGCGTCCGCTTTTTTCAGCCACAATACCGAGGGAGCCGAGCATCTTGATGACGTTGCGTGTATATCGGTCAAACGAGGTCTGAACTCCGTCGCGCCGGGTCACATAGGAAAACATCACGTTATTGCAGTCTGAATATACGGACCCTCCTCCGCTCTTCCGGCGCCACACATCGATACCAGCCTCGCGACAGAAATCGAGGTTGATCTCAGCGCTCATTATCTGATGACGGCCGCAAATGACAGACGGCCGCACCTGCCAGGCAAAAAAATAATCGCCGTCGGGCAGATGCCCGGCTACCCATTCCTCCAGTGCCAGATAGAAGGGGAGACGCCGGGAAGCATCCTGAGGCAATTTGATTCCTTTCATTTCCTTGCAGTTTTTTCTCCGTTCGCAAAGATAATGAAATTTTTCTTTAAAACAAGCGCTTAACTAAAACTTTACAATTTTTCGTAATGCCGGAGATAATTGCGGGCTGTCGCCGATACATCGTATAAAGTCATGACACGTCTGCAGGCCCGGTCCACACGTTCAGAATCATAATTGCGGCATGAGGTCTCAATAGCTTTGGCCATATCAGCCGGATCGTTATTCCGGAAATAGATACCACACTGTCCGTTGTCGATAACTTCGAGCAGCGGAGGCAGATCAGATACGGCGACCGGCACACGGGCGGCCATTGCCTCCGCCACAGTCAGGCCGAATCCCTCGATCCTGGATGGCTGTACGAGCAGATCATAATCTTTCAGATGAGCCTTGAGATATTCCTGCGGCAAAGATCCTCGCAAGGTTATTTCATTTTCAAGACCAAGATCCGAAACCATCGTCCTGATAGCGTCAGCGGAGTCGGCGTCGCCTATGAAATCGACATGGACACATATGCCGCGTTCTTTCAGTATCCGAACGGCTTCGATGGTGATATCCTGCCCTTTGATGGCAAAATTCACACGCCCTATCTGGGCTATTCTGAGAACTTCGTCCGGCTCGTGGTTATCGCGTTGTTTATATTCGCCGGCGGGGATACCGTTCATGACCACTTCCGGATGTACATTTGCATTTGTTCTCAGATCATCGGCAGCCTTGGACGATATCGCAAATAAATGAAGATCATCTGAAAAGAACTTTCCCAACTCGCTTCGCCAGGTAGTATGATGAGTCGTACACCAGTGTTTCATATAGCGTCTGCGCACCAGTCTTGGTATGTTGACCCCATGAAAATGTATGAAATCCGCGTCAAGGCGGCTGATAATCCTATTCAGCTTAATGATGTACCAGGGGTTGTGGGAATTTAGCGGACGTCCGATGCGGTGCATATCCACAGCCTTGTCAATGGTGGCAGCAAGCCGCTCGTCAATGTCATCATTGATGACCACGAGAGCAACCGAGTGGCCGAGACGGCTTTGCTCATTGGCGATATTGACGACCATCGTTTCGATGCCTCCGTATGTCAGTCCCCACAACAGATGTACTATGCGCATACTCTGAATTTCTTATATTGTCATTTTACCGTCAACAAAGTTAATAAATATTCTTAAAATGACAAAAAAACGGTCGGCAGCTTTTGTACTTATAAAAAAATGTGTAACTTTGCACCCGCAAACGCACTTGGAGAGATGGCAGAGTGGTCGATTGCGGCGGTCTTGAAAACCGTTGAGGGTCACACCTCCGGGGGTTCGAATCCCTCTCTCTCCGCAATTATGGCTGGTTACCAGTAAGTTGCAAGATTTATGCACAGATTTGGACACGAAAGTCTGAATTTTGGAATGATTTTAGGCCGGATATGACCGCATGGTTGTGTCCGGCTTCACTTTTTTTGGGCGTCCTTGTCAAATTTAAGTTTTTCTGATTGTCGGCCAGGGAGTGAGATTATGGCTGCAATGACAGCAGCTTCAATCGCAATACCGGTTTCATGTGCCTCAATAATGACGGTATCTATATCCTCCATTACGGCATCGAGGTTCTGCCCGTTATTCTTACAGGCTATGGCTACTCTGTTGTAATCAGTGCAGAATACCAGAAATACCGGAGCCTGAGCTATTTGTTTTTGTCTACCGCAATACTTCCGACATCTTTTTACGATGCTCAGGATCCTCTACTGCGATGATAGAAACAAGCTGAAGGTTGACGCAGTTCGGAGCTGCTTGAGTAGCATTTACAATCAGAGTGAGATTATCATCACCGATAGGTTCATCGGTAAATCTGCTGATTGACCGATGACCTAACAGTGTTTCTATAACAGAATTCATTTGCCGATATACTCGCTAAAGAACTTTTCAATCATGTCAAAGGGGATTATGTCCTTCTGATCATAGAGGTCGGTGTGGCTTGCGTCGGGTATGACCATGAAAAGCTTGTTGTTCTCCTTGCCTGGGGTAACGGTGAGTCTTTTGTAGGCGTCGCTACCGAAATAGAAGGAATGTGCCTTCTCTCCGTGGAGAATCATGACTGCATTTTCAATCTCTCCGGCACGGCTCATCAGAGGGAAGTTAATCCAGGGAATCGGAGATGTGGCGTTGCGTCCGCCATTGGAGTTGAGCGAGCGGGGATGATAGCCGCGCTTGGTCTTGTAGTAGTCGTGATAGTCGCGGAGGAACTTGGGTGCGTCGTCGGGCAATACATCCGGAACACCGCCGCCGAGTTTGGGTGTGCCGTTGATGTAGTCCTCGGTGCGCTGTGCGGCCAGTTTCTCGCGGAGGGCATTGCGGGCTTCCGCACTGTCATCGGCATCGAAATAACCGTTGGCATTGACGCGGCTCATGTCGTACATGGTTGAAGCGAGGGTAGCCTTGATGCGCGGGTCAGCCGCTGCCGCGTTGACGGCTATGCCGCCCCAGCCGCAGATACCGATGATGCCGACTTTCTGGGGGTCAACATCAGGATTGGTGACAAGATAATCGACGGCCGCGCTGAAGTCTTCGGTGTTGATGTCGGGAGAGGTCATGTAGCGGGGTGTGCCGCCGCTTTCGCCGGTGAAGGAGGGGTCGAAGGCGATGGTAAGGAAACCACGCTCCGCCATTTCCTGCGCATAAAGACCTGCCGCCTGCTCCTTGACTGCGCCGAAAGGTCCGCATACGGCTATGGCGGGGAGTTTGCCAGTCGCACCTTTGGGCTTATACATATCGGCGGCAAGCGTGATGCCGTAGCGGTTGACGAATGTCACCTTGCTGTGGTCAACTTTGTCACTCTTGGGAAATGTCTTGTCCCATTCTTTGGTCAGAGTCAGATTTTCCATATTGTTTCTGTTTTCTTTTGGATTGGAGGCGTAGAGGTCTGTAATTCCTGCTGAAAGAATCAGCAGACCAACCGCCAGCAATTGCTTTACATTCATATCGGGTTAGGTTAATTGTATCCAAATGTTTATCTGTATGATTTGCGATAGATTTCCGCTGCATCTCCATCAGACAGTTCGCAAGGATTGGCGGCATATAGTCCAGGGTTGGTCTCACGGGCATTTACAGCGAGTGTCATAAATTCGTCCTGTGTGAATCCGTAGTCGCTCATCTTCAGATTCTCGACGCCACAGGCTTTCTGAAGCTCATACAGAGCGGTGAGGAAATCCTCAGGTTTGTCTGCATCCTTGAACCCCATCGCTTTCGCCATCTTTATGAAACGCTCGTCGCAGGCGTGCCTGTCAACGAAGAAACGATAGAACTCGTTGGAAATCATTATAAGCCCGGCTCCGTGAGGCAACGAGGGATGAAACGCACTCATGGCGTGTTCCATAGAATGTTCAGCGGTGGTGCTTGTAACCTGCATCGTAAGTCCGGCAATTGTGCTGCCGTAAGCTACACCTGTACGTGCCTCGATGTCGTTGCCGTCCTTAACGGCACGGGGAAGATACTTAGCGATATTCTCTATGGCAGAGAGTGCGACAGGCTCACTCAGAACATTAAGGAAGCGGCTTATCATAACTTCCGTATTATGGAAGAGCGCGTCGAATCCCTGATATGCCGTATATTTCGCCGGCACTGTTTTCATCAGTTCGGGATCTACAATGGCAAGGACGGGGTTGAGCGAAGGAAAGCCGAATCCTATTTTTTCATTTGTCTGGAGATTGGAGATTACACCCCAGCAGTTGATTTCCGAGCCGGTTCCGGATGTGGTGGCAATCGTTACGATAGGCAGACCGGGATTGACGAGCGGCTGTGCCTTTCCGGTACCGCCGTTGACGTAATCCCATAGATCTCCGGGATTTGTAGTCATAGCTGCAACTGCGATTGCGGCATCAAGGACGGCACCGCCACCCAAAGCCACGATGAAATCGCATTTGTTTTCACGAGCCACTGCAGCAGCCTCCATGACAACCTCCTTTGATGGATTCTCATGTATATTCGAGCATACCACATAGCTTACTCCGGCTTTGTCAAGCTGTTCGACAGTACGGTCAAAAGAGCCGTTTGTGTGAACAGACTTTCCGTTGGAAATAAGAAGCAGAGCTTTCTTTCCGGGGAGTTCCTGTTCCGACAGTTCGTTGAGTTTTCCACATCCGAAAAGCAGTTTCGTCGGAGTGAAAAGATCAAAATTCATATCAGTCATATCTTGTTCAATTTAGTTTTCAATACCAGTCATGTTTCTCACGGCGTTCAAGGGCGTCGATGCGGCCCATCTCTTCAGGAGTCAGCTCAAAGTCAAAGATTGAGATATTCTCTTTCTGATGGTCGGGGTTACTTGAACCGGGGATTACCACCACACCGTTCTGAAGGTCCCAGCGGAGTATGGTCTGCACCAGCGATTTCCCATGTCTGCGGGCAATATCCATGATTACCGGCTCTTTCATCAGTTCCGAGTTGAAGCCACGGCCTCCGAGCGGATACCATGCCTCGACCACTATTCCGTTGTCATGCAGATATTCTATCACTGCCTTATCCTGATAATAAGGGTGAATCTCGTTCTGGTCAAGCACAGGCTTGATGCTTACTTTGGGCAGAAACTCCGACATCTCCTTGATATAATAGTTGGAAACGCCGAGGGAGCGGATTCTGCCCTCCTTTACATAACGCTCCATAGTCTTGTAGGCTTCCACATCGTGTGAGCCGGGATGATGAAGCAGCATCAGGTCGATGTAGCCTATATTGAGCTTGCGGAGGCATTTCTCTATATTCTTCTCTGCATCGGCAAACTCGTTGGGATATAGTTTTGTGGTCACGAATACATCCTCGCGTTTAACGAGTCCTTCTTCTATCGCCTGACGTATCGCCTGTCCGACTTCTTCCTCATTGCCGTAGAAACTTGCGGCGTCAAACTTATGGTATCCGAGTCTGATTGCTGATAATATTGCGTTCACACATTTGTCGCCGTGAAGACTATAGGTGCCGAGACCTACAATCGGCATATCATATCCGCTGCTGAGTTTTATAACGGTTGGATTCCCGTTTGTCCCTTTCGAGAGGTCAAAGCGTCCTTTCTCACTCCGTTCCGGTCGTGATTGCCCCTGACCGTCCATATTGATATTGTCTCCATCCGGATGGTTACAGGCATTTGCTGTCATTGCCATGGTCGCTGGTATTATAAAGTTTAGAATTTTCATACGGGATATTTCTATTCTTTCACGTTGCAAAATTACGCAAAGAGCCCCACAGCATAGTTGCTGTAAGGCTCAATCATAGTTTCTGAAAAGTTCAGCTATATTTTTATCCCATTACAGCCGTAGGCACGATACCGAATTCTTTTTTGAACGCTGTTGAAAAATGGGATGGATTGCGGAATCCGACCTCGGCATATACCTCGACGACTTTCTTTTTCCCGGTTTTCATGAGTTCATACGCTTTTTCAAGGCGTTTCTTGATAAGCCATTTTTCGGGAGTAAGGTTACTGATTTTCTTGAAATCACGCTTGAACGTGGCAAGACTGCGCCCTGTATAGTGGGCTATTTCCTCTATGCTCAGGTCGCACATGAAGTTTTCCTCCATAAAGCCGAGAATGTCTATCTTCCACGGTTCATTGAAATCGAACATCGTTGGCACGAATCTGTCATCAATAGATAAAAGTGCCATCAGCCCCTCCTGTAGTTTCAGCTCCATGAAATTATCTTTGGGTTTCACCTCCGGGTCAAAATACGGAGTCATGGATGTGAACAGGCTGGCAAGTTCCACAGTCTTCGGCAATTTTATTACTCCATCGGGAAGTTTGGCTGTTTTTGCCTTAATCTTGTTGAGCGACAGTTTGCTATACATCTCCCTAAGGAAATTGCGGGTGAACATAAGAAATACACCACAATAACGCTCTCCCTCGTATGTTTTCTTATACATTGTGATATGGTGGTCACGGGGGATAAATACACATTCACCCTTGCGAACATGGATTTTCTCAGTTCCGTTGTCGAGAATCATCTCGCCGGAATATACATAATTGAGGGCATACTCCCGCGAGCGATGTATGCAGCCGCTCAAGTCATCATAGAAAAAGCTGTAAAAAACATTGTTGTAGTTGAATATCAGCTTCATCGGTCCGAGGTTCTCTTCTGTATCTATTGCCATAATTTTATCTGTTTGGACTGCAAAGATAATAATAAATTTAGCGAAGGCAATTTCCTTAAGGCTCAATTCCCATATCACAAAAGCTCAATTTCCTAATAATAATCCAACTCTTACATTCTTTATTATATCGTAAAAAACTCAGGATGGTAGTGATTTTTAGTTAGTTGTAGAATTTATGCACAGATTTGGACACGAAAGTCTGAATTTTGGAATGTTTTTAGGCCGGATATGACCGCATGGTTGTGTCCGGCTTCACTTTTTTGGGCGTCCTTGTGCAAACATTTATGATGGAATTGTATACGTCAAGCGGCGCCAATTCATTGTCTTTTAAATTTTAAAGTCAGCTTAACGCGAATTTGATTCTTTACTCGGCAGAGATAAGAAGGTCGTAAATAACCCAGCAAATTATGGAAGAAATGAGAATAACTACGAAGATACGTAGGGGCTGCGACTTTAGAATCCGCAATTTGCCGCAAATCCAATACAGAAGGGCTGTAACTGCTGCAATCAATGCATAAACAAACCAATGCTGCTCCATGATGATTTATATTTGAACTTTTCTTATTAGACGAGTATCTCCACAAAAAATTACAAATATGATAGAAAAAGACTATTTATTATTGGGTGGGCGATAAAACTAATATAGCGATATCAATCGTAGTTCGGGAATAGAATATAGGTGTTATGAAAAACAGGAGGCACAGCGGATTTCGCTATGCCTCCTGTTTTGTCATTCAGAACTTTCAGATCTGATTATTCGGCTTTGCCTGCGCTGCCAAGAACGTTTACGATCTTGTGGCGGTAGAGTTTCTCCATGTTGTCGCGGGCCGGACCCAGGTATTTGCGGGGGTCAAATTCGGCAGGCTTCTCGGCGAAGACGCGGCGGATAGCTGCGGTCATGGCCAGACGGCTGTCGGAGTCGATGTTGATCTTGCAGACAGCGCTCTTGGCGGCCTTGCGGAGCTGCTCCTCGGGGATACCGATTGCGTCGGGGAGTTTGCCGCCGAACATGTTGATGGTGTCAACCTCATCCTGGGGTACCGACGACGAACCGTGGAGCACGATGGGGAAGCCGGGAAGTTTCTCCATAACGGCGTCGAGAACATCGAATGCCAGAGGCGGGGGTACGAGCTTGCCGTCGGCGTTGCGGGTGCACTGTGCGGGAGTGAACTTGTATGCGCCGTGCGAGGTGCCGATCGAGATAGCCAGCGAGTCGCAGCCTGTGCGGGTAGCGAAATCGATAACTTCTTCGGGATCGGTGTAGGTGTGGTGGTCAGACGAAACTTCGTCCTCAACGCCGGCCAGTACGCCGAGCTCACCCTCAACGGTTACATCGAACTGGTGTGCGTAGTCTACGACCTGCTTGGTGAGAGCTACGTTCTCTTCGTAGGGAAGGTGCGATCCGTCGATCATAACAGATGAGAAGCCCGAATCGATGCAGCTCTTGCAGAGTTCGAACGAATCACCATGGTCGAGGTGAAGAACGATCTGGGGCTTTTCCCAGCCGAGTTCCTTGGCATATTCCACTGCGCCCTGTGCCATGTAGCGGAGCAGGGTGGCGTTGGCATAGTTGCGGGCACCTTTCGATACCTGAAGAATCACGGGCGACTTCTCGGTAGCGGCAGCCTTGATGATGGCCTGCAGCTGCTCCATGTTATTGAAGTTGAAAGCGGGGATAGCGTAGCCACCCTTGATGGCCTTCGCAAACATTTCACGCGTGTTTACAAGACCTAATTCTTTGTAATTTACCATTTTGGATTGATGTATATTTTTGTGATAGTATTCGCTTTGTTTTCAACTGCAAAGGTAGTAATTTTTCCCGGACTAAAGCGAATATTTTATTTAATTTTTCTAAATATCTTTGAACGAAAGATTCCAATAAGAAGTGCAACGGCCTTCTCCTCACTCCTCCTCAGGGTAAG